>Ga0131853_10006454_pt1 | contig 21173 bp, 10 predicted proteins | sample TergutLab28metaG_FD_92764 | JGI IMG/M metagenome (GOLD analysis project Ga0131853, IMG submission 92764) | Labiotermes labralis P1 segment gut microbial communities from Petit-Saut dam, French Guiana - Lab288 P1 (version 2) (version 2) | ecosystem: Host-associated > Arthropoda: Insects >...
ATTCTTTTTATCAGCACCCCCCCCCCCCCCGTACAAAATTCCTGGGTACGCCACTGATACATGTGTTGTGTAAATGGTACTCTTCATCCATGAAGTCATGATCCAGTGGCCAGGAATTCTGACTGAAGGTTGTTATCACTTCCTTCAGAATTTTTAAAGATTCCTGTATGAACTCCCATTATGAAAGTTTCAAAATCCACCATCACCTCAGATTTCTGCACAGAGTTACAAAGGAGTGCTCATAACTTAGGTTTTATTTCCATGTACTACAAAATTATTAAGAGGCAGTAAACATTATTAGCTGTTGCTGATTTGCAGGCTTAGAAACAAGGGGATTTATCCAATATAACATCATATGCTGTATGTTGAAGTGTAAATGACTTAAGAAAGAGTGATAAAAAATTTCATCATGTTCCAATACTGGATGGCGGAATGCCATTCTACTGTTGTAACTGTGATTTACAGTGACAATACTAAGCTATGCACTGGTGTAACAGTTTACAGAATGTGGTGCTCACTGTTAAAAAAAATATTTTACAAGATGACACTGTTGTGTCTCTTTCTGTGAGTTCAATATGAGGTGAGTGGTAGTTTCTTTAAACAGGAAGCAAAAACGTTTGTGGTAATGACATGAGGGGATTAAAAGGCAATCTTCTGGACATATCTTAGCTGTTGCCTATTATGTGCTATTAATTTACAGAATGGAACACTGAAGATTATTGATAGGAAGAAGCATATCTTCAAGCTGTCTCAAGGAGAGTACATCGTGCCTGAGAAAATAGAGACCATTTACATTCGCAGTCAGTATGTGCAGCAGGTGTTTGTATGTGGGGAGTCTCTCAAGGCAAGTTGCTTGGATCTACTGTACAATGATCAAAACTCATAGAGGCCAAGTTTATTTTTTTCTTGCATATTTATGTAAAAAGCTAGTTGCATTAATTTAATACCACTAACCCTGAATACATTTTTAGCATTATTTTATTTTAAATAAGGCCAGGCATGTGGTATATCTGTATGTTTGCCCTCCATTGACTTTTGAACAACATGACAGATTTTTATGAAATTTTGTCCAAGTATCATATCCCTGTAGTGTGGGATGGCCTCTCTATTTGTGATTTCTGCCATAAAGAATTGCATGTGACCTTGTAAACTTATAAAATGGACAAGTGTACCTGAATGAAGGACTGAATTTTTGCACAGTAGGAACTGGAAGATGTAAATTCTGTTTTGTAATTGCATTACACATATAATATGAAAAAATAATATGACAGTCACACAAAAGGAGTCTTTGCTTTTGATTGAATGGAAATAACTAATAACCATGGAGGTGGTATACTGAATTTTGCATGAAGTAAAGTTGTAAACATATGGGCATATTTTCTGTGAATAAGGTTTACACCTTACAAATTACAAATATGGTCACATTGCAAAACTTTGAGATTTTACTCATCACTTTTAAAGTATTGTGGTACTTGTACGTATGCATGAAAATTATGCTGAAGGCTGATTGTTAAATTTTGTTGTTACCAATTTATTGTTATGCTAGCCTGAATATTTAGAATGATATGCACCATATGTTTGTCTCAGAACGTACCGAATCATATGGAAAGAGAACCTAAATGCACATTATTATTCTTGATACAAATTGTCCTTTACATTATTGTTTGCATATTTGGATCAGGGTTGCACATTCTGAACAATAATGCTATGCAAACACATCCTATTTGGAAATGTGATATCTGTCACTATGAAACTTTGCTTCATTGATAGGCAGTGTCATTTTTTCATGCACAGAAGAACCAATTCAAAACTGATGAATAACATATGCCTTTCATTAGAAAATTATACCAGTATACTTGTGCATGAAGTATTCTGCATTCTACTGTCAGCTTTCTGACCACTACTTTTACAATAAAAAACAACTATCACTGCTGTACAGGTGCAAGAAAAGTACTTGAATAAAAAACAAAGGGAGAGAAATGTTTTATTTAGCAGTCCTCTCAATTGCTAGGTTTATATAGAATCATACAAAATAAATGAAATGTTTAAAGGATGGGGATACTTATGCTGTAGGTGTACTGATTAGTACTCTTATAAGTACTGCTGAAGATCGTTATGTTCCAAACCTTATCACTTTATTGCTTTAATATTTAGTTTTGGCAGGGAAAAGGGTAGAGGAATAAGGCATTTAACATGGCAGTTTCTGGTAAGAGATTATTTGACTTTGGAGATCGCGGCAGAACATGTGTTGTTGCATTCCAGAAGGCAGTAATCTTCATAGTCACTGCTATGACAACCTTATGAGGAAACTCCATGTAAATAAGCATGTAGACAACAAAATCAAAGACATGATTATATTATTTCGCCCTTTCTGTTTCATGATGAGATGTATCAGCTCTAAACTAACCAAACACCCCAAACATCTTTCATGGGTGACATTACTGTTGAAAAGAATCCTGTTCAGCCATCGCTTCTGTATTCATTATATGTTTGAAATTGAAACAAGAATACAAACATTTACTTTAGTGATTCCAAAAACTCACATTTTTTCTATTTTTTTCTAAGTAAAAGTTGTAGATGTGGAAAGATATGTATTTGATGCTGAATGTACTTGTCTTTTAGTATGATGAGAGGTTGAAAAGTGTAAAGGTAAAATTTTGGCGTCATGTAGGGTAGCAGTTTTGACTCACTTTAGGCAGTAAAATAACAAACTGTCTTTGATGGAAGTTAATCTGAACAGTGCAGTAATCGTTCAGTGTACGAGCAGTCTGTTAAGTTTTCATTTATATGAAATCTACATATTAAAACCTCTTTTCTGAACTTCAAGCCAATTTTTCCACATACGTGCTTCTTGTTCTTGCAAACCATTTGTTGCTCCTCATGCCTCTTCTAAGCTGTTGTCAGTTCTTTTATCTTCTTCGAAGATGGCATCCCTGATTGGTCTGTGCACAAGCAGCAGCATTGCACTTGCTCTCACTTTTCTCACTGCAAAGTTTGCTGTTCTTCATGTTCATTATTTTGCATTGAATTAATCTTTAGGAGTATTTGTGTGTCATATTGATAGTAAGGATGAAACCTAATTTTTGTGCATTTACCATACAACTTGAATAATGTAACCATATTTTATGCATAAGAATTATGTGCCAAGAGTAAAAACAATTTTTCCCCCGTTTTAAAATTCTTATATTGGTTGATGATACAGGCTTGACTAGTGAGTTCATTCTTCACATAAGATAACCCATTGTGTTTTGTAAATTATGTACCAAGGGTGAAGCATTAAAACAAAAAATTTTAATGACTCCTTCACCCTTTGTGTGTAATTTACAAAACGCAATGGGATATGTTCTGTTAAGATAATGTCTAAGAATTTCAATTTTGGATAGTGATTGACCAAGAGTGTCATTTTATTTCATAGTTAGGTACCAGCCTATCATCTGAAAGGGTAAACTTTGCATATTTGAGGAGAAATTTTTGAGCTGTAGAATAAATTTAAATTTATAACATGGGAAGTTGGAAGTTGGGTAATTAATTTTTGTTTTATAAGTTCACCTATAATCAGTTTTTGAGTAACGATTAAGCTCGTAAACTGAGGGATGGCTGTATTTAAAGATATAGTTACTGTCGTACAAGAAAGTCTTTTTCCATTACAAAGGCCAAGTGGTTAATGCTGTTAGGGAATTTTATGTTCATGGGACCGTGCATAGCAATTCTGTTTCAATAAATGTCCAACAAGATGCAACTATACACAGTTTATTTTATCTGTAAACTGCTGTACATTTTTCGGGTGGCTACTCCACCCATCATCAGGAGCACAAATAACTGTATCTACAGCATCTGGTACTAGTCAAACTTTGTTGCTACCGGTCGCTATCATGGAGGAATTGAGACTCCTGATGATGGGTGGAGTAACCAACCGAAACATGTAGAGCAGTTTACAGATAAAATAAACTGTGTATAGTTGCATCTTGTTGGACATTTATTGACATAGCTGTTAGGGAAATAATTGATGTTTATTCTGAAAACCATAACAAAACCCATAAGTACATTCAGTGGACGGAATTCTGTGTTTGTCCATGTTAAAGAAAGTGGTACATTGTTTGAAATGTTTATAACTGTGGATAGGAATGATATTGGCATCTGTTGCTGGATTTTTGAGGGAAGGGAAAGGAAGGGGAATAGGGGAGATTTCAGTTTGTATGTTGATGTGCTTGTAGCCCACAACATATTTAATCATGATTCAATATTGCAAAGAGCTTAAGTTTTTATTATAAACCATTTCATGTTCTCTAAACACTGTTTTGTTACAGCAAGTAGCAAATTTAAAGTAGTGTGCTTTCTTCTGTGTAATTCCCCGGCATCTGAATTTTATATTCCAGCGTTTCAGAACACTGTCTGTTCCATCTTCATAGGTGGGTAGGTATGAAGAATAACTACCCGCCTATGAAGCTGGAACAGACAGAGTGTTCTGAAACACTGGCATATAAAATTCAGACGCTGGGAAATTAACCAGAAGAACACATACAACATTCAAAACACGGAGAAAGCTTGAAATCAAGAAAATTAAACTATGTACATTTACATATACGTACACATAAAGACATAAATATGTATGTTTTTGTTGCAGTCATGTATTGTTGCAGTGGTAGTACCAGATGTGGACGTCATTAAAAGCTGGGCATTTGAGAACAAGATTCCTGGTACATTATCTGTGTTATGTGCACATCCGGAAGTGAAGCAGCTCATAATGGATGATATGATTAGCTGGGGCAAGGAGGCTGGACTCAAATCATTTGAACAGGTGCGTGATCAGCACAGTGTCACCAGATTGCCCCCTTCTTCTGACTCAGTAATCCTAAGTTATGGTGGATGCTGAATATAACACAAGTACAGAACCCTTATTTTAAATTTTCACAGTTCCACAATTGTTAGTAACTGTTCATCAGATTGCTTATGTTACACACCAAACCCAATTTCTGGCTTATTTCCACATTGCTGATCAGAGATGTTGCGAGGTATCTACGAGTCATTTGCAGTCACTGTGCCAATTCAATTAGATTGTTGCATATATTTACATGTCATATTTAGTATCGTGAGTTTAGATAAGTTCACAGCTGAGCTCAGAATTGGCTGTGCTGCCTGAAGTTTTTGTGGTTTTCTTCAGTCCTTCCAGGCAAATTTTGTAACAACCATTTGAAACAGGACATGGCCACTTCCACATCCATCTCAGTGTTGATGTACATGTATATATAGAATACATATTTTTTGTTGCATGATCTGCCACATTGTGCAACTTGTTCAAGTTCAGTTTCAGCTCTTATAAATCAGAGATTATAATTGACTGACATAAAACCCAACTAAATTTCCTAAAACCTCAATATAAACACCTAATACCCAGCACTACTGAAATCCGTTTATCAATTCTGCAGTTCTGTATATAAAGCTGCTTGATGAAAGTGGGTTCTGCCCTGGTGTTTCTGTAAGGAGTTTACTTGTGGTCCATATTTGACCAGTACAAGCCAGATTTTACAAAGTGTCCAAATTAAAATTTCTTGTATTTCTGAAAAATGGCTCACTGTTGAAACCATGATCACACAACAAAATCTATGGGTCTCATTTTTGTCTCAAAAAGTGGCTTGGCTCAAAAAAAGAAATGGTACAGTAATACAATATAGCTCACACATATTTTTGTAGATACTTTTTGTTACAGCGTATGTTCAGTGAAGCTCTTTTTGTACTACACAGCATGCAATTTGTATCATTACAAATTGTGTCAGAATTAAAGTATTTTGAAAGGACAGTAAGAAACAAAAATTACATCCATATACAATTTAAGTGTACATTGAAGTGCTTCCTTGTATTCAGTAAATAGTATTTTATCTTCCTGCGTCTTTTTTTAAAGTAGTTATTAATTTTGCCTCTTACGTGATATGGATGTAGAGTTTGGTGCATAGGAGAATATTTGGACCAGAAGTTATAACAAGGAGTATGGGGAAAATTATATAAACAGTTGCTTCATAATTGTAGTGTTTGCATTAGGATGATAAAACCAGAGAGGATGAGATGGTGAGGGCCTTTTATGTACTCATTTGTTCAGTAGTGAAGTATTTGTCAGTAGTAAGTATATACTGGCCGTTCCAAGTGGCTGCCCAGTCTAAGGTGTAGGTCTGTGTTGGCTCACCTGTCAAGATTGTGGGTTCATGTCCCACCAGGGGCATGGAGGTTAGTTGTGAGTGTTATATGTTGTCAGGTAGAGATCTCTGTGATGAGCTGATCACTCATCCAAAGGAGTCATACCAACTGTTGTGCATCATTGTATGTGATCTATAAACCTCAAGAATGAGGAGGCCATGGCCCATGTTGGGCTGCATTGCCATGGGGGGGGGAATATGTACTATGTTTTGACTTCATGTGTGAAATCCATTGTGGCTGTTCATTTCAGGTAAAGGATATCTATTTGCATCCTGACCCATTCTCTGTACAGAATGGTCTGTTGACTCCAACACTGAAGAGCAAACGTCCTCAACTCAAGGCCTACTTCAAACCCCAGATTGAGGACATGTATTTAAAACTGACCTAAGAATAAGAGTTAACTAAACTGTCAACATACTGTTTCATTTTCTGTGACTCTTATGGACATGCTTGGAAACATACAGATTCACAGTATCATAGTGATATGAAAATAATATAGTTAAAAGCCTGTCCATTTCAAACAGTTGAATGAACTTGTACATAGTTTCAGCCTTATTTTTCTTTCATTTAATTCTGAAGTTCCAAACTTCTGTACAAAAATTTGTTAGTGAGAATGGTTCAGGGACGTTGATGTCCTTTGTAACATGTTGGTTCTAAATGCTGCAAAGGGATCACTTATCAGAAACGTGTAATTTGCCCAAAGAGCTATTAAAGAACAGTGATTATCATGTTGTTGACATTTCTGGGCATGTATGAACTGTATTGCATTGGATAATGTCAGGTTAATGGTCCCACTGAACTGTATGAACAGAAGCCCCAAGTGTGGCTTTGTTTGTGGCTAGTATTTTCAGTTTCACATTTTTCATCTGATTATAATAAAATCAGCTTTGTGCAGGTCTGGTTGTTAATGACTACAGAGACAATACAGTGGTGAGATATGTAACATCAGGTTCAGTTCTTATTTGTGGTAGCGTAGAGGCATCATCACTTTGAACAAGTTACGTGACTGAGACTTTAAATGTACAAGCCATTTCTCTGGAGTGGAGAACTTGTTGTTTAAAACTGATGGGGTTAGGTTCACACACATCAACCCAAGATAGAATCAGTGTAATTAGTTTGTAAGCTTCATGCTGTCTTTATCTAGGGATTATTGGCCTGCTTCTCAGAATTCATAGCAGTTTTATGACGCAGCAGTGGTATCAAAAGTAAGCCAGTTATAGATGAAAGATTGTAATGAAAATCACTATATTCCTTATCACAAGTGAACAAATAGAGAAGGATACTGTTTATCAGTAAATCATCCTTTTATGGTATTTTGTTCTTGAAAATATGGATATTGTAGAAGTGAAGTCAGTATGGTTGATTATTTCAAGCAGGAGGAAAAACAGATTTGAATATTCTGAGATACATATATTTATTAACTCTGTAATAATAAAGAATTGCCCCAACAGTGGGAGAAATTTGTTGCTTTGCCAATTTATAGGAAGGCTGATAAAAGTTACTTTAGTAGTTATAAAGGTATGTCACTGTTATCAACTGAATACAAAATTATACCCTACATTCTTCCCTTTAAGTTAATGCCTTATGTGGATAAAATGAAAGGGAATCAACATTGTGGATTTTTACATTGTGGGTGAACCACTGATCATACATTCTGCATTTGTCAAATAGCTTAGAAAAAATGTGAGTACAATTCAGCAATGAATTAGCTGTTTATAGAAACAAAGAAAACCTATGATTTACTTGGGAGGGAGGTTGTATCTAATATTCTCACTGAGTTTGTTATACTTATGGAACTGGTTACATTAATAAATATGTATTTAAATGAAATCTATAGTAAAGTTTAGATACATTTTATACCAAGGTTGGTCTGAAACAAGGAGGTGCTTCATCATCACTACTTTCCAACTTTGCTTCATATTATGCTATTATGAGGGTCCAAGTAAACCAGGAGGAATTGAAATTGAATGGGACACACCAGCTTCGTGTGTATGATAGTAATGTTAATTTGGAAAAAACATGAATACTATAAAGTGAAATACAGGAGCATTATTAGTGGTTAATAAGGTGGCTGCTCTAGAAGTTAATGCTAGAATACGAACTGTATGAACATGTTTTGCCAACAGAAAGCAGGATACAATCCCAGTATGAACACAGCACTAAAAATATGGAGAAGTTCAAATGCAAGGTGGTAGCATTGATATATTAAACTGCATGCATAAAGAGATCATGAGCAGAATGAATTTAGGGTAACCCTGCCACAATTCAGTACAGAAACTTTTGTGTTCCAGTTTGCTGTCTCCAAATATAAATGTTGTGATACAAAGAAGTGTAATTTTGTCTGTTGTTGTGGAACTTGCTGTGTCACAGTAAGAAATGAACACAGGCTAACAGTGTAAAGTAATGGAGTGCTGTGACAGAGGTTTGGGAGGAAGTAACAGGAAGGTGGAGGGTGTTATATAATGAAGAGTTTCATGGTTTCTACTGCTGATCAAATACTACTGGTGTCATTAAATGAAGAATTGAGATTGTGGTGGGGAAACCTGGAGGAATGAGACCACTGGGAAGACTTAAGGATGTATGGGAGAATATTAAAATGGATCTTAAAGAAATACAATGACATGGGATGGGGTGGCTTCATCTGGCTCAGGATAAGGAAAAGGGATGGGTTCTCTGAACATAGTCATGAATCTTTGGGTTCCATAAAATGGAGAAAATGCTTGACTGGTTACTGACTTATCATGAAGGACTCTGCTCCTTGGAGTTAGTTAGTTAGTTAGTTTCTTGTTTGGTTGGTTGGTCAGCTGGCCCATTGGCTATTAATCCAAAAAACTGACATATACTGTCTGTTTTAAGTGGTTTCAATAAGAGCAGTATGTATTTAAGTGCAGTGTAATTATACTGACAAAAGAGTGGTCAGTAGAGGCTAGGGAAGAAAGAAGTTTCTGGAACAGTTTACTAAGTAAACAAAGGGCAGTACAGGTAATGTTGATAAAACGTAACATTGAGGCATGTTCGCTTAACCATTGTTGCTCTGGAAAAGTAATAAGTATTAAATATTACCAGTGTGCATATGTATTCTTGCCTTAGTTATCCAGTTTACAAGTTGCATCTCTTCTGCATCATATTACATTGTCATCGGTGGCCTGTGTGGCTGTACCTTATATTTGCACATGATCTCATAAATGACACAGATTTCAGCAAAAATGTATTGAACCTAAAATGTGTGTTTTGATTTTCTCTACAACGTTTGTGTGAAACATTTCTCATCCTGAGAAGAATTCACCAAGATACTGTCATGAATGTTAATAGGTCATCATGTAAGATACCTGCTATTCTTGTCAGACTTTTATCAAACTTGAATTTTCTCAATATATTGTAGAAAACCCCTCAAATATGAAATTTCATGAAAATCCATCCTGTGGGGGCCGAATTGTTCCATGTGGACAGACAGACAGACAGACAGACAGACATGAAGAAGCTAATGGAAGGTTTTTGCAATTTTGCAAATGTGCTTCATAATGAACTGAAAAAAATTGCTATGTGTTTACTCTTTGATTGTTGATAAATGATAATAGTCAGTGACAGGAATCAGGTTTACTGAAGGAACAACTCTAAAGTATGAGTTTCTCAGCTGGTAATACTGAGAACATAAAAGACCATGGGAAAAGTAGTGAAGTAACAAGAAGAAATTGCATCAAAAGCTGAACGAAAATCTAAAAATTTTGGACAGGGTCTGCCTGTATAGAATTTATATTTCCATTTCATCCATAGTTCTCTCCTTTGAAAACCAAGTATTTCAGTTACAATACATGACACTTGTTACAAAACTTCGGAGGAGACATTCTGCAATAACTACAGGCAGCAGAAGCCCTCGTGACAAGCTAACATTTGCCCAACTAGTCAATACATTCCTAGCATTTTATGAACCTTTAAGATCCCATTTCTGTATTGGCAAGAATCCAGCCCTTCAACATGACTGTAATAGTGTCATAGTACACCCCATTACCACTTTTATTAAAATTACCATACTAGTAATGGTAATGAAGAATGAGAAGGTCTCATAATTGGTATTTGGTACTGGTGATGAATAAATAAGTCATGGCATAGAACTACACACTTAGATTTCTTAAAAGAAAACATCACAGTTGAGTGGTAAGCCTTCACTCTCTGTTTCAAATTAGAATATGGGTTTATCTGTTTTTCTTCAGTCCTTCCTGGCAAATGTTGAATTATTCCTGTGAAACTGGGCCACCACTATTGCCACATACCTCCCAGTTCATCATTTACAATAATACATTCAATTCTGAAACATCTTTTTTGAGAAACGTTTGTTAGGTAATTCTACAATGAGTCAGAAGTCTTGCAGTGTTAATTAAGGACTGTAGTTTCAAGACATAAAATTTACCCATTCTTTAATATTATTACATTGTCTGTTTGGAAGGAAATCATGTACTATCAGACAACTGGAAATTCTCCTGCATTGAAATATAAGATAATATTTCACCACATTTTGTTCCCTTCAAATTTTAGAACTGAGAAAAGTTTCTGTGATTAGACATTGAAACAAACACATTCATGCAACTGAATTCTGCAAATAATGCAGGTTCTATGAAGATTGCAGCACCTGTATTATGTCTAAATGAGTACAGATGTCTGGAACTGGCAAGATTTTATATAGTGTGTTAAATTAAGTCTTGTGTTGTTTCATGTTCAAGTTTGAGTGTTTTACTTTTATAATATATCAATGTTGAAATCATGCCACATTATTTGTGTATAAAATAAGATATCACATATTATTTTCAAATTCTAGACTTTAGTGTACCTTTATAGTTAATATTACATTTAGAGTATCTTAACAAAAATTCTAAGGAGAAGTCTCTCTTTGGTCCGTCTTTTAGCACCCTAATAATTTTATCTCATTTTAATCCCTGTCAGTATGCATGTCAGTCTGTCTGATTACCCAGACATTTCATTCAGTGAGATTGCACCCTCTTATTCAGGCAGGCAAAATGAGCACAGCACTGATTCTTTGACTGCTGCCTAATTATTCTAAGCCATTGTTTACATTGACAGATATCATGAAACATTCCAGGAGGTCTGCTGTGTTACAGCACAAGTGTATTTAAAACGGGACTGAAACAATGCCAAAGTCTTGTATGCTGAACATCAAGAGAAAAAATGGGGAAGAACAGACCTGAATGTTTCTTCCTACACCTTTAACTTGCACAAGAACCAAGTCTTTGTGCTTTGCGCATATGATTTTTTTGATGTGGTTTCCACCCTTACCCATCTATCTGTTGTCTCAGGCTAGGGTAGGTTTGGACCAGGATGATTAATCTATTCAAACATGACACACTGTCTTAGTTTTGTGTTAACATTTTTTTCATTGCAGAATGTGTATCATAATGTGTTTGTGTATTTACTTACTATTGGTGCAATGGACAGTGCATAAATAAAGTGACAATTTTGTATTACATTACGAGGCATATAATTTCAAAAGAACTTGACATCTGAAAGTAAATTTTAAATGTTACAGGAGACATAAATACATTTTTATGTTTAGCTCATTAAATATTCCCAAAATGTTAAATTTTTTGACAAATATATCTACATGAACATGGTCATTAATTACACCTTTAGGCACACATTCCAAATTTGGGAGAAGCTGATAATATTCTGAATGTAAAGAATTCATAAAAGGACACATAATTATGCTTGTCCCTATCCTTGCAGAATATTGCTCCAAAGGTTCAATTTTATTCTTGGATATGTGTCTGTCCTACATTAAGGAAATTACTAGGAACCATATACAATTTCTGGTTGTAACAAAGTGTTGCATGCCCTGCTTGACATAACATTATAACACAAGTCTTATGATCTCACTGGATGTCAATATTGACCAAAAATAATTTATCTTCATTTGGTAAGCTGTTAATGTATAATGAAAAACACAAACATAGTGCCTTCTCATGAGATGTATATACTGAGTGTAATATCACATGAAATTTGAGACACAATCATGTCAAATAATATGTTGTTTGGCATAGGGAGACAAATTCTTCAACTTGATAGGACCAGAATTTGGAACACCATGTTTAGAATAACAGTGTTTGTGTGCAGTTGTGGACCAGAAGAATGTTCAAATAAGAACACAGTTTCCATGCACTTTATAATGGTGTCTTATTTACAGTATGCAGTTATTTTCATGGTACATATTGGCATTTAGAACTCTTCTTGAACACACACAATAATGTTGCATTCATATAAGAGTCTCAGTTGCTGCAGAATTTCACATATCAGAATGTATTTGATGTTAACAACAATCATGTGTTCAAAACTATTGCTGTGCAGCAGTAATAATAATTGCAGAAGTAATGATACACTTTCATTCATAAATTTGATGACAGTGATTTATTATTACTATAATACTGCTGTGATATTGCAGTTTTACTTATCCTGTGTCTGATTAAATTACAGCATCCAAAGAGATTGACTCTGTTTCCATTATCAGATAAATAAATGGAGAAAACCCACTCTGTTTAGTTCTTTTAGAAAAGGCAGTCTTCATCAGACAGAGGACATCTAATTTAAATGCAGTAGTAATAATCATGATACAAATCACTGAATTACACTACCAATGCATTTTCAAAATAACATACTGCTGTTGGTGCTGATACTGCATTTTGCTTTTTTGCATTCTTCTGAGAAACTGTTTACACAAAAATTTCCACCTCCCCCCTCCTTCCCATCTGTATGTTCACAGTCATTTCTTCTTCTGCAGTCTCTGTGTATGTGTAAATAATAGGAACACTGGCAAATATTGTGTTAACACACAAATTCATGAATCAACCAATATGAACATAAAAATCTGGCAAACATTACCACTGCCCTTACTAAATCACATTCTGGCATTAACAATACAGAGTAAAAGAGTATGATGTTGGAATGTGAATTTCATACTGTAACTGCTGCTCACTAAGAAAAAATGTACCTCTCATGAGGAATCTGAAATATGTGCAATAACCGTGTTAACCCCACTGTGCTGTAAAGTGTATTTTTTACTCCTTGGCGAGGGCAGTGTAACAAACAAATGGATGAGGGAACAAACAGTCCCATATATACTATTATACAGTGTGATTTTCTTTGCTATCAGTCAATTAAAATAAAGAATTAAGGACTGAGTAATTCTGTCAGATTACTTTTTGTTACTGATTCACATACAGCTTCAGTGGTTAGAAGAAATATTTTGCCACGAAACAACTGCTAGCAGTGTATAAACATGCAATTAGAAATGTAAACCTGGAACGGTAATTGCAGATGAGAATTTCATTCTTCTGGGAAATTGTGTTGTGTCAGTGGGTGTTCTTTGCAAGCTGTTCAGAGACCATGTAGTGGTCTCATCTTAAAGGGCCAGTAGTCCAATTAAGAACACACCATATCAAGAGATCAAATTTCTCAAATAAAATGTTGCAACAGCAAAAAACTAACATATTTCAAAGTGCTTTCCAATGTAATAGTATGGACGCTCAAGGACAGGGTTGTAGATGCTAGGTTAGACATTTGGTTTTGGAGCACAGGTGAGTAGGAAGTGCATATGTAGGCCTAGGTGACAGCGGCACAGCAAATATTTGAACATTCTCAGGGCAAATATTATAGTTCAATAAAGAATAATGTAAACTTTCATGTCTGAACATATCAACTGAAGTATTTATTGGCAATGAAGAATTAACTGTGAAATACCCAGTTAAAACATAAAGTATAATTTGAGTTTCATAAATGCAGCATCAGATGACTGGATGTTAATGAATGGTAAAATGAAGGATGTGAAAGAAAGTGGTTATGACTGAAAAGTACAATCCCAATACTGATTCTTAAGCACTAAGGAAGAAGACAAAAATATCAGGATGTTTGGTGCCCTGGTTGAGATTGGAACCAAGGTAGAAACCCACTTGCTTCCCCACTTTTGTCTCAAAATTGGGGAAGATACTCCAGGGCTTTAATTTCCAGCTGTTTCTACTTATACTGTGTAGCAGCTCTTAAAGTAGGCCACCCCAGTGACTCAGGCAGCTTCTCACCATGGAGACCTGGGCTCAATTACAGCATAGGTCATGAGGGTCTGTGCTGGGCAGAGTGCCACTGGAACAAGAACTTGTCCAAATGCTTTAGATTTTGCTTAGTGGCTTATCATTCATCAACATTCCATACCCATCTTCCATGAGAACCTGGTACAATAGGCCCATTTGAGGCTGCAGTACCAAGCAACTCAGCCTCATCCCCCTTCAATTAAACAAAAAGTTTTAGGACATGCATTCTTTATTATTAGTTATCCTTCTGGCAATAAAACATAAAAGTGGAAGTTAATTCACCTTTCTTCATGGCATGGAAGGGGACAACTTGGCTTTAACATTGCAAAGTATGTGGAAAACAGGACTCTACTTACAAGATATGTGTATAGAATGGGCTAATTAGGTGATAATGCATAAATTAATGCTGATATGCCTATGCAGCATGGAAGTCTGCCATACAGTCAGAAGAATATTCTTATTTTTTATTGAAGGAACATATGGCATAGTTGCTGTATGATGAAAATACATAAAACTAGGTAGTATGAATGCAAAATACTGGTACAGATCAAAATAAATGGTGTGATATAACAAGGCTATATATGAGTAAATAAAAAGATAGAGTTCAGGTATAGGTCTATAACAGTGAAACATTAGACTAGATCTAATATTAATCCACTTGCATACTACTGGAATACAATTTAGATTAATTGATAAATTTGAAAATAAATGCATCAAAAAGATCACAAAATTTCCATACTGGGTTACATACCTCATCCAAGAAAAATAATCTGTTTTTATTATTACAATATGCCCTACATCTTTGAGGCTTTTTATCACTGTCAGGGACATGTACAATGAAAACCTAAGGCAGCCCCTGAACCACTACTAGGTAGTATACATAGTAAACTGCTTTATCACCTGCCAACAGCTGCCAGTACTTACAGAAAACACACAAATAACAATGTTTTTTTTTCAATGTACTGTGTAATTGAGCAGGCAGTTGTAATATTTTTTCCACCCCAACGAAACCAACGATCTACTCTACACATGTAAACAGAATGTTTTTAACTGTATTCCACACAAAGTTACAGAGTCCTTGAGAAAGGGTTCACACGGCAGCTCCAACCCAACACATATACTGCAGTAGGGCATTTCTTCCAATGGTGTAATTAGCATGATCTGTGATAATGAGGATGTGTCTCACGTCCGAACGTGGGTCCGCACAGATCATATATTTATTCCTGCTTGTAGTTAATCTGTGGTCCGGTTAGTCGTGCGGCCATGTTGGCGTGTCAGGAATTGTAACGTAGACCATAGCGTGGTTAGTAGCAAGACGTGTTGAAAAGACAAGGTTCAGATACAGGAGAAAAAGGAATGGGAATGGCAGTGTGAGTGAACCAGTAGCAGGAATGTGTTCTTTGTCATTAGTTATAAATGCGGCGATCGTGATTTAACATACTTTCCTAGTGTATTGAGCCGCTTAGAAGAAACTTCCATAGGTCTGCTTTACGGTCTGGGACAATATGGCGACGATGTTCCCCGTCTGCCATGTGTTAAGAAATGTGAAAGGCCTTAGGAATCCTGTATCTGCACGGCAACATTGGCACTTCGACTGCAACACGAACTGTACCAGTCCGTCTCCAAAGGGCGATTATTTGCTTTATTTGCACGGATCTGCATGCGAGCCTGTCGCTGCATATGAGGTAATTTACTGTGTAAAATATTTGAAGTCCACGTAACTGATGTTACCGCAGCAATTTGTTGGCATCAGTGAAATTGTTGTTCGTGGTGGTGATCATTCCAGAAGTGGCCACTGCAAAGTTCACCCCAAAAGTCTCAATTGTTCAAGTAGTTTCTATTCGTTGCCCTTTTAGTATAAATCGTCTGGTGTATTTTGTTGCAGCGATCCTATGTACTCACGCCGTGGAACTCCCGTATGGATAAGTTTACAGAGGACATCCCGTTGTGTTTTTTAACTTAAAACAAATCGTTAGATTACCGTCAACCGCAGGTACGTTATTTTATGTAGAAAAATGACAACATGTTTCGGTCTAAGAGACCATCATCAGGCCATCAGTACAAAAAGTCTAGAATAAGGTGCAATGCAGTATAATTGAAGCTCGTGATATGGGACCCCATATGACTTGCAAAGTTTATATAAAACTATAAAATCATAGGGTTGGTAATAATGAAAACCCTAGGTAAGAAGAGGCAGAAGCGCAGTCCTAATGTTGTATTTGAGGATGACGTTGATAAGTGTGTTATCAGAAACACAGAGAGTGTAGGAATTATATGGAGGAAATGCCAGTTGAAGAGAAAAATTCTGGCAGAGCAGACATTGTTATCTGGAGGTCAAGGTACCTGAAGGAAGTACAGGAATATCAGGATAATGGACACTTGATGTTTTACACACACAAGAGATGGACAGACAGCAACTTAACATTTTGCAAATGTTGAGAGGAAGGTGAAGTCATGGGCATTCTTACTCATGTGAATTCGGGAAACAGGCTTATAATGCTGCATGTGGGGGGAATTGGTGGATTTCTTCCTCCATGCACATCTCATTTACAAAGCTGGACTTGAAGCCGGAGACTACCATGGACAAATGAATGCAACAAATTTCGAAAATTGGGGAGCCAAGAAACTTACTTCTAACTTTCAGCCTTAACCAGTAATTGATCTAGATAATTCTCCCTATTACTGTCTCCTGGTTGACGGATCACTTTCAACTTGCACAGTAAAAACAGGCTTGATCTGGCTCTGCAGGAGGGTATAATGTCTGATGAGACCATGAGCAAACATGACTTACCAGTTAATTGTTCCACAGAAGCCCAAAGTGTTACTGCATTTCAGGTTCAAGTCCTGAAATGAATCCTGAACAGGCTCAATGTAAATAGATTCCTTTGGCTGTAAATGATATAACTAGGGAAGACCATGTGTGGAAGCCATTATGGCATTGAGAAACTTGAACCTGGGCAGAACATCCATCATCTGTCAAGGTGGTAGGTGTTTTGCAACTCGGTGTTTCTATGTGAAACTCGAGACTTTGTCATTGTTGAGGACATAATTCATTCAGTAGATAGTGCCAGTGGGCAGTACCCAAAATGTTCAATAATTGTAAGTTTGTGGTCTACAGACTTGAATTAGAGTGGCCAATGAGATTTGGTTTCTGAAAAAATTCGGTCTATGGGGTTTTTCTAAATTTGAATTGCAGCCAATAGAATCACTTTGTACATAAGGGGGCATTCAGTTGGAATGAAGGAGAAGAGGCAACAGGAGGAGACACTTCATTTTGGACTGTTGGAGTTGCACGTATACAAAATGGGTGCTCTGTAAGTTTGGGAATATTTTAGATAAAATATTTGATTAAAGAAGAGAGAAGTGACAACAGTGCCATGGATACTCCCAATAATGTGTTAGAATATTCCAGCTGCTGTAATCCAAGAGTGAACTGCTACCAATAAATAAAGAAAAACCCAAAACTCAGTGTTGTTTTCATAAGTCAGCAGTAGCCACCAATCTGGTCCTTGCAGGAACCTCCCACATAAATAACCCTGAGATAAGACCTTCAGGTACCCTGAGAAACAGACGGTAAGCTACACACCAATGGATCCGAGGTGAGGAGGACGGTAGCAAAAGAGATATTAACAGAACTGATCACATACTGGCTAATCATGGTCATGCAGTTTGACTGCCTCCATATATGTGACCTAAACCTGTAGAGCTCACATGAGCCTAGATTAAAGAGACTCGCGCATGACAACATCACAGTAGGTGTGCACCTCCAGAATTTACTACAAGTTACTAAAGACTTGGTGTGACTTGTAACAAAGGATGACTAACAAGGATACTGGAAACATGTTGGAAATACCCAGAAGCAATATTTTGAAAGAGATGGGGTTGTTCCGTATGTCATAGACACCATTATTATACACATGGATATGGATGGTGATAGTGGTAGTGATGGTGAATTTGAAAGCAATGACACTGAGGATAGGAGTGATTGGTCATCAAGTGAAGAAATGGACTTGTAGCTGGCACAGTCACTGTAATGTAAGTGTTTAATGCTTTTGTACAGGTAATAATTGCTGAATCATATATCTTCATCAGTCAGACAAGTAACCACCCCATGGTACCTGCATTCTTAAAATACCTTCGAAGTCTCATTTCACCAGAATTGGACAGTACATTCTGCATGATGTGTTGTCATCCAGGTATCCCACGCTAGTGAAGCTGATAGTTGCAGAAGCAGTGGGAAACAGTAGGAGCACAAGCTATTACAATGAGGAATGTGCTTCATTGATTGGGCATTTTAAAATATTTATTTTCAAAAGTTATAAGTAAGTATCACTTTTGATATTTTATTATTTGTTATTCTTCTTTTTTAACAGACATTAGATGCAAAGCATGTAAGCAGTTTTTATTTTAAATGCTATGTGCTTTTGTTGTGTCTTACTATCCCTTTTTTGAGGCTGGTTGCTCTGTCTCTCCAAATATTGAGGTGTAAAGAATGGCATTGGTTTTTACTGTTGTAAATGTATGGCAGTTTGAACACAAAAATTCCAAATGAAATAGCAGATTGGCATTTGGTAACAGAGACCTTGTGTGTTAGAACTGCAGGATTGAAATAATGTGATAAAAGTAAGTAAAAATTACAGCAGTATATGCTGTATATTGTAATAGCAATGTGAAGATGAATTGATAACCCTTCTGTTTGATTTTTGTGTTAGAAACATGCATAGTTTGTGTTTTCATATAGTTAATTTTAAGTCCATTCAACCATAATTCATCTTTGTGTCATCACATGAGTAATATTGTAGACTATAGGGCCCCAATTTGTGGTGGTATATCGAGGATGGCAGTATGTCGACATGGCAGTACATTGAAATACCACATAATAGGGAATTTCTGTTTCCAGACTTCCATGGGTGCTGAGTGAGGGTGGTGCTGTATCAGGGTTTAATTGTATTTTGCTAAGGATTTGTGCAGGCAAGCTGTAAATATGTAAAAGTGTATTTTACCTGCTGCCTGTGCAAGAGGAAATGATTGGGGATCATCAGTGTGGGTTTCGATGAAATGGGTCAATTACTGATCATATATATCTTGTATTTTCAATTTGTCTGATATCTGAGAGAGAGAGAAAAAAAGGGAATACTCTACTCGTACAATGAGGCAATGCATAGAATTCAAGGAAGCCAATGCTTCAGTTAGGTGGGAGGTCTTGTACAATATTCTCATTGAGTTTGGTATCATCATGAAATGGTAAGGATAAAAGTGTCTAAATGAAACTTATAGCAGAGTGTACGTAGACAAAGATATGTCTACATGTTTCCTGTGAGAATGGTTTGAAACAAGGAGATGTGCTATTGCCATTGCTTTTCAACTTTGCTTGAGAATGCCATTAGGAGGGTTTAGGTAGACCAGTAGGGCTTGAAATTAATTGGTACACATCAGCTTCTATTTTATGATGATGATCTTAATGTACCGGGTGCAAGCATTTGCACTATAAAGGAAAACACAGAAGCTTCAGTATTTGTTAGTAAAGAGAATGGATTAGAACTAAATGATAAGAATGCTAAGTATATGGTCATGTCTCGAAACCAGCATGCAGTGCAAAATCACAACATATATTTAGAGGTAATAAATCATTTGAAAGGGTGGAACACTTCAAATATTTGGGAACATCCCTAACCAATTAGAATTCTATTCATGAAGAAATTAAGTGCAGCTTGCAGTCAGGGAATGCTTGCTATTATTCAGTGCAGAATCTTTGACTTCCAGTTTGCTGTCCAAAAATATAAAGGTATAGAACTATAATTTTGTCTTTTGTTTTCTCTATGAAGTTAGTTAGTTAGTTTTTTACCTGTGCAGGAAATATTGCTTTGGTCGTGAGTATCTGCTGTCGGGGAGTTGCGTATCTGCCAGTTAGTCAGGATTAGACACTTTTTTTTAAGTTCCCACACAGTTATAAAATACGCTGATACAAATGTCACTGAATTTCAGAGCACAAGAAGAATTATCTTGATGAAAATTCACACTAATATTTTTGTATTAAAATCATCATTCGTTCTATAATGTTTTTATTGTGTTAGCCAGTTGCTTCTGCATGATCCAACTGACTTAACCACTCTGACATCGTGAAATTTATGTCTGTGAACTTTTTATCTCGAACTTAAATTGAATGCTTATACACAAATGGCTAATGCTTGCAATTCATTATTATGCATATTAGCTGTTATAAAATGGAAAGGTGCTAATGACAAGACAAATTATTAACACAGCTGAAGGACAAAACTCAGAACCTCTCAGATGATGGGTGAGAATTAACTAATGTGTTGCCATTACCAGTGAAAGCATGACTGTAGTCTCTACAAACTATTTGAAAGTGGCATTGCTAATAGTTTTAATTAAAATATTATGGATGACACACACACACACACACACACATTTAATTCAGGAAATGAATACATAGTGTAACAGTTCTGGTGTACAAGAAAACCTCATTAATTCAGAGTTGGTTAACTCAGAATACCATATAATTTCAAGTAAGACATTCCCCAGCGTTACACATAGACTTATATGTACTCCTTCATTTGGCAAATTTTATATATGTATGATTTATATTTGATTTCTAATAGTTGTATAGTTCGAAATGTTTTGAAGCACTTATTCTCAGGGATCTGTGTTAAGTGTATTATTTTTTTCTTTGATTTACCTTGATTGTAGACTGTGTACTGAGCATAACAGGAACAGGTATGTTGCTATTTTTTTGTTGTAGAGAGTGGCTTCACTTGGTATTAATAATAGTACCAGTTGCAGTAGGTTTTTTTTAAGGGTTTTTATGATATGACAAACTTTTCTGTTTTACTAAATCCAAAATATATATATATATATATATATATATATATATATATA
>Ga0131853_10006455_pt1 | contig 21172 bp, 18 predicted proteins | sample TergutLab28metaG_FD_92764 | JGI IMG/M metagenome (GOLD analysis project Ga0131853, IMG submission 92764) | Labiotermes labralis P1 segment gut microbial communities from Petit-Saut dam, French Guiana - Lab288 P1 (version 2) (version 2) | ecosystem: Host-associated > Arthropoda: Insects >...
AAATCCGCAGGCCAGGACGGCACTAGTCGATCCCGGCGAGCCCGCTCCCACCCCGTCACGGCACCGCTTCCCGGTATGTCCGTAATAGCCAGATTGCCCATTATATTGGTGAATGATGGCATAGGGGATATAAGTGTGGCTTAACGTGAATAGATGGCAAAAAGGCGCTGAAAATTTTCAGCGCCGCATCGGGGCAAACTCCCGCTAATCCTCACTCCGGGGTTTGCGGTAAACCGTTCCATTGCTACGGTGGCGACGTGGATAGTTGCCGACGGTTCGGGTAAGAAGGCCTAAGCGACTATCGTCGGAAAGCAGCAATGCCGGACAAGGCTGGCATTCGCCGAAGTAACGGGGAGATTCACCATGGGCAATTACGACCAGCAGCAGGACCAGGACTTCCAGAACCAGAACCAGGGCCAGGACCAGGGGTTCGGCGGCCAGGGCCGGGGTCAGGGTCAGGGCCAGGACCAGTACGGCCAGGGCAACATGCAGGACGCCCAGAGCCAGATCGGCCAGCAGGGCCAGCATGTCCAGGGCGGGTTCGGCGGCCAGGACCAGGGCGGCTTCGGCGGCCAGGACCAGAACCAGGGCGGCTTCGGCGGCGGCCAGGGTCAGGGCCAGGACCAGTTCGGTCAGGACCAGAACCAGGGCGGCTTCGGCGGCCAGGGCCAGGACCAGTACGGCCAGGACCAGAACCAGGGCGGCCGCCAGGGCTATGACCAGAACCAGGGCGGCTACGACCAGAACCAGGGCGGCCAGAACTACTAATCACTGCAGCCAGCACGTGATAAGCGCGTCCCGGTATCACCGGGAGCGTTGCCACAACGTCGTCGGGGCGCTCAGCGGCACAGACCGCTGAGCGCCCCGTCGCGTTCGGGGCCCGGAGAGCACAGAACTTATTTTCGGCCCCGCTCCCGCGGGAGACGTACTAGAGTTCGGTACATGGCAGAGCAGCCGTTGCAGAACATCGTTGAAGCGGGCTGGGCCCGCGCCCTCGAACCGGTGCATGACGACATCACCAGGATGGGCGAGTTCCTCCGCGCCGAGGTCGCGGCGGGCCGTACCTATCTCCCCAGCGGGGACAATGTGCTGCGGGCCTTCCAGCAGCCGTTCGACGATGTCCGGGTCCTCGTCGTCGGGCAGGACCCTTATCCCCGTCCGGGGCACCCGATCGGCCTCAGTTTCTCGGTGGCGCCGGACGTCAAGCCGATCCCGGGCAGCCTGCGCAACATCTTCAAGGAGTACTCCGAGGACCTCGGATACCCGAAGCCGGCGAACGGCGACCTGTCCCCGTGGACGGGACGGGGAATTCTCCTGCTCAACCGGGTCCTCACCGTCCGGACCGGCAAGTCCAACTCCCACAAGAACAAGGGCTGGGAGAAGGTCACCGACCAGGCCGTCAAGGCCCTGGCCGAGCGGCACGACGCCGGGAACCCGCTCGTCGCCATCCTGTGGGGCGCCAACGCCCGCGGCCTCGCCCCGCTCCTGGGCAACGTGCCCCGGATCGAGTCCCAGCACCCGAGCCCGATGAACCCGAACACTGACTTCTTCGGGTCCCGCCCGTTCAGCCGGGCCAACCAGCACCTAGCGGACCTCGGCACCGACCCCGTCGACTGGCGGCTCTAGCCGGCCGTAAGCATGCTTTTGATCTGCTCTCAAAGGGACGGGTGCGACGCTGGCAGGCCGGCCGTACGTCTACCGTGGTCTGCGTGGATACTGTGTTCGTGCCGTCGACCGAGGAGGCCCCGCCGGGGGAATCAGCCCATGCGGGCTGGCCCGGCCGCCGCACCATTGCCAAATGGTTCGGCTGCTTCACGGTCTACGCGGGCCTGATCGCGGCCTTCAGCGGACACGCCGACCGTACCTGGAGTGTCTGGGCCTTCGGCGGGTACGCCCTGGCCACACTGCTGCTGCGATACGGCCGGACCTGGATCGTGCCGTTGGTCACGTCCGTGGGGATATCCCTGCTCGCCCCGATGATCTGGCTGGTCACGCAGCAGCCCCCCACGGCCGAGGTCATCGTCATCGGCCGCGGGGCCAGGCACCTGCTCGCCTACGGCACCCCGTACCTGCCTCCGTCTCAGCTGATCGACTGGAAGTCCTACAACCCGTACATGCCGGTCATGGAGCTGTTCGGGCTGCCCCGCGCGGCCGGGCTGAACGGCGCCCTCGGCGATCCGCGTATCTGGACGACCCTCGTGACGGCCGCGCTGCTGGCGGCCACGTTCGCCATCGCGAGCCCGCACCGGCTCCGCGACTGCCCGGGGTGCCGGCGGCGCACGGCCACGCTGGCCGCCATCGCGCTCGCGTCGCCGGTCTTCGCCTATCCCCTGGCGCTCGGCATCACCGATCCGCCCATCATCGGGCTGCTGTTCCTGACGCTGGCCCTGGCCTACCGCGGACGGTGGGTGCCGGCCGGGATCGCGCTCGCCGTCGCCTGCGCTATGAAGTCCACGGCCTGGGCGGCGCTCCCGGTCCTCGCGGACCTGGCCTGGGTCCGCTACACGCCGAGGGTCGCCGTCCGAATCACCGTGACGGCGGTGGCGGCCACCGGACTGCTGTCGCTGGCCGCGGCACCCACCCTGGTGGCGAGTACCGACTCGTTCCTGCAGAACACGGTGTACTTCCCGTTCGGCCTGACCGTCCACAAAACCCCGGCCGAGAGTCCCCTGCCCGGTCACATCCTGTCCACGCTGGGACCGGGAGGGCACCTGGCCGCGATGACGCTGATGGCCGTCGCGGCGGCGGCCTTCACGGGCTGGGTGCTGTTGCGCCCGCCCCGTACCGCGATCGCGGCCGGGATGGTCCTGGCGGCCGGCTACGCGATCGTGTTCATCCTGGACCCCTCGTCCCGCTTCGGGTACTTCGTCTACCCCGTCGGGCTGCTGGGCTGGGTCACCCTGACCGCGGGAACCCCGGCCTTGCGTTCGCTGTTCCTGTCGCACCAGCAACAGGAACAGCGAACTTAAGCTCTAGCGCCACGTATGCCAGGAGGCCAGATAGGCGCGCTGAGCTTCGGTGAGGGTGTCGATGCCGGCGCCCAGGGCGGTCAGCATCAGCCGCGCGGCCTCGGCGTCGATGTCCGGCGGGACCGGGTACACGTCCGCGAGCAGCTTTTCCGCGTTCCGGGCCAGCCAGGCCAGGGACAGGGCCTCGATGCCGAACGCCAGGTCCATCACCTCGGGCGGGTGGCCCCCGGCGGCGACAAGGTTGACCACGCGGCCTTCGGCCAGCAGGAGCAGGCGGCGCCCGTCGGGCAGTTCGTAGGCGTCCGCGTGCCGGCGCACGTGATACTCCGCGACCGCCGCCAGGTCCTCCAGTCCCCGGACGTCGATCTCCACGTCGAAGTGGCCCGCGTTAGCCAGGATCGCTCCATCCCGCATCAGCGTCATGTGCTCGGCGGTGATCACGTCGGCCGAGCCGGTCGCGGTGATGAACACCTCGCCCAGGGGGGCCGCGTCGGCCAGGGGCAGCACCCGGAACCCGCGCAGCGCCGCGTCCAGCGCCCGCACCGGGTCCACTTCGGTCACCACGACCCTGGCGCCCAGCCCCCGGGCGCATTCGGCGATGCCGGTGCCGCAGGTACCGAACCCCGCCACCACGACGGTCTTGCCCGCGAGCAGGATGCCGCTGGCCCGGATCAGTCCGTCCAGGACGGACTGCCCCGTGCCGTGCGTGTCGTCCACCAGCCGCTTGGCCGGGGTGTCGCTGGCGGCGATCACCGGGAACCTCAGGGCTCCTTCGGCCATCATCCGCCGCAGCCGGAGCACGCCGGTCGCGGTGCTCTCGCAGCCGCCGATCGGCATGCGGTCCGGGGAGGCCTCGTGCAGCGTGCTGACCAGGTCGCCGCCATCGTCGATGACCAGGTCCGGGCCGGCCTCGGCCGCCCGCGCGATGTGCGAGTAGTAGGTGCCGACGTCCGCGCCGGCCTCCGCGAACACCTGAACCCCCTCGCAGGAGGACAGGGCCGCGGCGATGTCGTCCTGGGTGGACAGCGGATTGGACGCCGCGAGCGCCACCCGGGCGCCGCCGGCCCGGAGAACCCGGGCCAGCACCGCCGTCTCCGCCGTCACGTGCAGGCACGCGGCGACGGTCATGCCGTCGAACGGCTTTTCCGAAGCGAACCGGGAAGCCAGGGCCGACAGAGTCGGCATGATCCGTTCGGAATAATGAATTTTCCTGAGTCCCTCGCCGGCCAGCGCCTGGTCGGCGAGGGGACTGCCGGCCATCAGATCAGAACCAGTGCCTGATCAGTAGCGGTAGTGGTCGGGCTTGTAGGGGCCCTCGACCGGGACGCCGATGTAGTCGGCCTGCTCCTTCGACAGCGTGGTCAGCTTGACGCCGAGCGCGTCCAGGTGGAGGCGGGCGACCTTCTCGTCCAGGTGCTTGGGCAGCGTGTAGACACCCACCGGGTACTGCTCGGTCTTCGTGAACAGCTCGATCTGGGCGATCACCTGGTTGGTGAAGCTGTTGCTCATCACGAAGCTCGGGTGGCCGGTCGCGTTGCCCAGGTTGAGCAGGCGGCCCTCGGACAGCACGATGATCGAGTGGCCGTCGGCGAACACCCACTCGTCGACCTGCGGCTTGACCTGGTTCCGCTTGATGCCGGGAGTCTTCTCCAGGCCGGCCATGTCGATCTCGTTGTCGAAGTGGCCGATGTTGCCGACGATGGCCTGGTGCTTCATCTTCGCCATGTCGGCGGCGGTGATGATGTCCTTGTTGCCGGTCGTGGTGACGAAGATGTCCGCGTACGGCAGCGCGTCCTCGAGCGTCAGGACCTGGTAGCCCTCCATGGCGGCCTGCAGCGCGCAGATCGGGTCGACCTCGGTGACGATGACCCGGGCGCCCTGGCCGCGGAGGCTGTCCGCGCAGCCCTTGCCGACGTCGCCGTAGCCGCAGACGAGGGCGACCTTGCCGCCGATCAGCACGTCGGTGGCCCGGTTGATGCCGTCCACGAGGCTGTGGCGGCAGCCGTACTTGTTGTCGAACTTCGACTTGGTGACCGAGTCGTTGACGTTGATCGCCGGGAACGCCAGCGTGCCCGCCTTGGACATCTCGTACAGGCGGTGGACGCCGGTCGTGGTCTCCTCGGTAACGCCCTTGACGGTCTGCGCCGTCTTGGTCCACTTGTCCTTTGCGGACTTCAGGGACTCGGTGAGACGGCCCAGGACGACCTTCCACTCCTCGGCGTCATCCTCGGCCGGAGCCGGGACGGCACCCGCCTTCTCGTACTCGGCGCCCTTGAGGACGAACATGGTGGCGTCGCCGCCGTCGTCCAGGATCATGTTCGGGTACTCGCCGTCCGGCCAGGTCAGCGCCTGCTCGGTGCACCACCAGTACTCTTCGAGAGTCTCGCCCTTCCAGGCGAAGACCGGGATGCCCTGAGGGCTGTCCGGCGTGCCGTCCGGCCCGACGGCGACGGCGGCCGCGGCGTGGTCCTGGGTGGAGAAGATGTTGCAGCTGGCCCAGCGGACCTGGGCGCCCAGAGCGGTCAGGGTCTCGATGAGGACCGCGGTCTGGATCGTCATGTGCAGGGAACCGGTGATGCGGGCGCCCCTCAGCGGCTGCTCCTTGGCGTACTCCTCGCGGGTCGCCATCAGGCCCGGCATCTCGTGCTCGGCCAGCTGGATCTCCTTGCGGCCGAAGTCCGCAAGCTTCAGGTCGGCAACCTTGAACGGCTCAGTGCTCATGCCCGTTGTGGCTCCTTCTACGTCCGGTCAGCGTCAGGGACGACGCTACCGGTCCGAGGGAGTGCCGCGCACCATCGGCACGGCGTTTCTGACACGAGAATGTTAGGATCAGGCGGTGTGAGGATCACGGAGGCTGCACGGCGGCTCGGAATGTCCCCCCGGATGCTGCGATACCGGGAGGAACTGGGCCTGCTTCCGGTACTCCGCTCCCGGCCATCGGGCCGGGGGCCGCTGCACCGGCAGTTCAGCGAGTCCGATCTTTCCACCATCAGGGCGGGCGTCGAGATCGAGCGCCGTTACGACATCACCCCGGCCGCCCTGGCCTTCGGCCTGCGGGTCCTGACCGATCCCGCGGTACGCGCGTCCGTCACCGACCTGGGCCGGCGGACCGGGCACCTGCCCGCCTCCGCTCCGGGCCGGGCCCTGGACTTCGAGAAGGAACGGGCCCTGCGCGCTCTCGGACGGAAATAGAAAGACTGGCCCCCGTGTACGCGCGTACACGGGGGCCAGCTCATCCGGGCGCCCGCCCGCTCGGGGTCTCGGCTGCCGGGCGGGCGCGCTATGGCTTCAGCGTCACTGCCTTAGCGTCACTGCCTTAGCGCCGGAGCGTCAGCAACTGGCGGTGCCGGAGGTCTGGTCCGGCGTCGTGGTGACCGGCCCCCCGTTCAGCACCGGCACCGTCGCGGTCACGGGCACTGCGTTGACCGGGACCTGGACATTGTCGCCGCAGACCACGGGGTTGACCTGGACGTTGCCGACGTTGACCAGCCCGGTCTGCGTGCCGCCCCCGGTTCCGTTTGAGTTCGTGACGCAGGCGGCGCTCGCCATCGGGGCGCTGAGCGCCAGGATGCCGGCGGTCACCGTCGCGAGCCCGAAGATCCGACCCTTCGTAAACATGTAAACCCCCTCTATCTATGCGCCAAATACCCATTCAGCGCCTCCGGAGCCACCGCACCGGATGCAATCGATATTACTGAGAAATGCCTCCCAGTATCGACGGTCCGCGTAATTACTAAAATCAATCACCGCACATTCTGGACATAATCTACCGCGCTATTCAATAGCGATCCATGCCTGGAATAACAATAACGCCCCCGGCATATCGGTCCAGGTCAGGAACGATACGGCGGGGGCGTTTCGGCTCAATAGGGGTGATTACCCCGAGAATGGACGAGGCAGGCGAGAGCGGATGGTATGGCTGCGCTGGACCACTTCGATGGAGGGGTCGGTAAGGTCGTCGCGGTCGGCCCGGTAGATATCCGGCTCTACGTAGATCGTTTCGGCGATCGGCACGGCCTCCCGGATGCGCACCTCCGCCGAGTCGATGGCGTCCGCCAGGTCCGACGCCATCATCTCGGGCGGCACGGCGATCTTGGTGGTAACCAGCAGCGATTCCGGGCCGACATGCACGGTCCGCAGGTGGATCACCCGGAAGTCATCGGGCCCGGACTCCAGCGCCGACACGATCGACGCGGACGTCTCGGAGGTCGCCGCCTCGCCGATAAGCAGGCTCTTGGACTCGTACCCGACGATGAACGCCGCCCCGGCCAGCAGCACGCCGACTGCCACCGAACCGCCACCGTCCCAGGCCCCGTTGCCGGTCAGGATCGACAGCAGCACGCCGAGGAACGCGAAGATCAGTCCCAGCAGAGCGGCGGTGTCCTCCATCAGCACGACGGGAAGCTCAGCGGACTTCGTGGCATGCACGAACTCCCGCCAGCCCGCGCCGGCGCGGCTCTCATTCGCCTCCTTGATCGCGGTGCGCAGCGAGAGGCCCTCCAGCACCATCGACAGGAACAGGACGGCAAAGGCGACCAGGGGGGAATCGACCTTCTCCGGGGACATGATCTTGTGAACCCCGTCGTAGATGGAGAACGCCGATCCGACGGTGAACAGCATCACCGCGACGACGAACGAGTAGAAGTACCGTTCCCGCGCGTACCCGAACGGGTGCTCCGCCGTCCGGGCCCGCCGGGACCGGCCCCGCCCGACCAGCAGGAGCAGTTCGTTGCCCGTGTCCGCGACCGAGTGGACGGCCTCGGACAGCATCGACGCCGAGCCGGTGAGAAGGAACGCGGCAAACTTCGCCACGGCGATAGCCAGGTTGGCGGCTAGGGCGGCGACAATTGCCCGCATATCAGTTAACGACCCCTTTTTTGGCTTTTTACCCGGCTTGCTGAGCCAGGTTCCGCAGGTCCCCGCGGGCCGGTGACGCCAGCGGATCCAGTCCGGCGGCGATCCCGAGATACGCCGACGCGTAGTCCAGCACCTGGGTCACGCTCGCCAGTCGCCGCAGGGAGCCCTCTCCGTCCAGTGTCAGCCCGGACGTGAGAACGCGGCGATCGCCCGCGATCGACTCGGCGGCCTCCCGCATCCGGGTATCGGCCTCATGCTCGCCCGCCGTGTCGGCCAGCAGCACCAGGCGCAGTTCCGGGGTTCCAGGGACGTCGTCGTCGATGTCATCGTCCTCGTCGTCGCCGAGCGCGCCGAGATCTTCCGCCGAGGGAAACGTCGGCGCCGGCGCCGGGGCGAACGGCCCGTCCAGGATCGCCACCTGGTCATGGGCCACGGTGGGGAATTCGCCGGCCACCGCGGGATACTTGGCGTTCTGGGCCAGCAGGGACGCGAACCGCCGCGCGGCCACCGCGGCCAGCGGCGACGCGCCCCAGATCAGCGGCACCGTCCCCCAGATGTCCAGCGCGAGGGACTTGGCCGGGTTCATGAAAGACTCGCTGGACGGCCGGCACTGGTGCGAGACCTCTTCCAGCAGCGAGGCGGCCGCCTCGTACTCCCCGTCACTGATGCGCGCCGCGCCCGCCCGGGCGGCGATGAACACCAGCGGGACGAGGAGGGCCCACAGCGACGACCGCCCGGATCCGTCCACGCTCACCGGCACGTAGCCCGCCCGGGCCTGCTCGGCCAGGTCCGCCAGCGGCGACTTCGCCGGGCCGATCCCGGTGAAGTCGCAGCCGCGCCGCACGGCTTCCCTCGCCAGGGCCAGCACCTCGGCGCCGGCCCCGGACGCGGACACGCCGAGCACGAGGTCCGCGGCCCCGACCCAGCCCGGCAGCTGGTAGCCGCGTACCGTGATCACCTGAATCTGGGTGCCGGAACCGCACACGGCAGCGAGAGCGTCACCGGCCAGCGCCGACGCGCCGCCCGCCGCCACCACGATCGCCCGGGGCCGGCTCAGCGACAGCCCGGCCTCCTCGGACGCCCTCAGCGACGTCCTGACCTGGGCCGCCGCCGAGGCCACCCGTCGGAGCAGCCCGCCGGAGTCCCCGGCCTCGACGACCTCGGGATCATCGAGGCGAAGCCCGGCCAGCGCTCCCCCGTTAGGCGTGCTCACCCCGCCTGCCGCGCCTCATCCACAAGCAGGACCGGGATGTTGTCGCGAACCGGGTACGCGAGCCCGCAGCCGGTGCAGACCAGTTCGCTCGCGGAGTCTTCGGACCGCAGGCCCGCCCGGCACTTCGGGCAGACCAGGATCTCCAGCAGCCAGTCATCAAGTTCCATTGTCAATCCTTACTTGCCGTCTCGTACGATTCCCAGCACTTCGTCCCGCAGGGACGCCATGGCGGCCTCGGTGCTCGCCTCCACGTTGAGGCGCAGCAGCGGCTCGGTGTTGGAGGGACGCAGGTTGAACCACCAGTCGTCACCGGAGATGGTGAGGCCGTCAAGCTCGTCGACGGTCACGCCCGGCCGCTGAGAATAGGCGTTCTTCACCTTGGCGGTGACCGCGGCCTGGTCGGCGACCTCGCTGTTGACCTCGCCGCTGGCGACGTAGCGCTCGTAGGAGCCAAGGATCTGCGAGAGCGGCCGCGTGTCGGTGCCGAGCGCGGCCAGCGTGTGCAGCGCGGCCAGCATCCCGGAGTCGGCGAACCAGAAGTCCCGGAAGTAGAAGTGCCCGGAGTGCTCTCCGCCGAAGACCGCGTTCGTCTCGGCCATCTTCGCCTTGATGAACGAGTGGCCCACGCGCGTGCGGACCGCCGTGCCGCCGTTCTCTTCGATGATCTCCGGGACGGCCTTGGAGGTAATCAGGTTGTGGATCACCGTCCCGTTCTTCTCCCGCTTGAGCTCACGGGTGGCGATCAGCGCGGTCAGCACGCTCGGGCTGACAATCTCGCCGCGCTCGTCGACCACGAAGCAGCGGTCCGCGTCGCCGTCGAAGGCGAGGCCGATGTCGGCCTTGTGCTCCTTGACCGCCTTCTGAAGATCGCGCAGGTTCGCCGGCTCAATCGGGTTCGCCTCGTGGTTCGGGAACGATCCGTCCAGCTCGAAGTAGAGCGGGATCAGGTCGACGGGGAGACCCTCGAAAACCTTCGGCACCGTATGGCCGCCCATGCCGTTGCCCGCGTCGGCGACGACCTTCAGCGGCCGGATCCCGGACAGGTCGACCAGCTTCTTGAGGAACTCCACGTACCCGGGCAGCAGGTCCTTGCCGGTGATGGTGCCCTGCCGGTCGCCCGCGGGCTTGGTGCCGGCGGCCACGTCCTTCTTGATCTCCGCCAGGCCGGTCTCGATGCCCACCGGCTTCGCACCCGCCTTGCAGAGCTTGATGCCGTTGTACTTGGCCGGGTTGTGGCTCGCCGTGATCATCGCGCCGGGGACACCGAGTGACCCGGACGCGTAGTACACCATGTCGGTCGAGCCCAGGCCGCCCTGGATAACGTCGGCGCCCTCCGACGCCGCGCCGCGGGCCAGCGCCGCCGCGAGCGGCTCACTGGAGGTCCGCATGTCGTGCAGCGTGACGAGCTGCCTGGCACCGGTCAAACGGACGAACGCCGCGCCTACCGCCTCGGCAACGCCTTCATCCAGCTCATCCGGCACGACCCCCCTGATGTCATACGCCTTGAAGATCTTGTCGAGATCGCTCACTTTGGCTCCGCTTCCTGAACCCGTCCGTCCTTAGGTCATTCCCAGGAACAACCTATCGGTCACGGAACCGCGGTGCTGGCTACCCCGGCTTCTCTGCCGTCAGGACTCAGACGGGTCTTCAGTCAGGACTCAGACGGGACAGAGCGAACCACGCGCAAGTGGCCGCGACGGCCCACCTCGACGCCCTGGCCGACCGGCTCGGACGACGGTGACGCCGCCGGACGGGGCCCGTTCGCCGCCTGCGTCCGGCCGCCTTGCGGCCCGCCTGAAGCGGCGCCGTTCTGGGGTCCGCCGTTCGGCCGCTGCGATCCGCCCCCTTGCCGCTGCTGGCCCTTCGGGCCGGCAGCGCGGGGGGACTCACGGACCACGTTCGCGAGGGCCTCCAGATCATCGGCCCGTTCCTGGGCCGGGTCCGGAGGCAGCCGCACCACATCCCAGCCCCTCGGGGCCACGAGCCGCGCGGCGTGTTTCTCGCACAGGTCATAACAGTGCGGCTCGACGTACGCGGCAAGCGGCCCGAGTACGGCCGTGGAATCGCGATACACGTACGTGAGCGTGTAGACGGGAGGCTGCTTGCACGCAGTACGTGAGCAGCAACGGGAATTCACCAGCCCACCTCGCTCACCAAATCGTCACCGGCCACGATAGCAGCGCTGTCCCCGTTGGCACACACATTGGAGTACCCAGCACAAGCGACGACAATCGACCTCACATGTCCCCCGGAAGATAGCCGCCTCGCCCATACTGGCTGACGGTACCGATACGCGAGCCCATTTGCCATCACCACGACCCAGTTCAAGATCGTGTCGCTTTGTCCGTGCTGATGGGTATCCACCGGGCGTCCCGCGACGATACGCTCAGTGACTATGCAGAGCGGTGAGAACAGCGCCCGGTCTCCGGGATCCCGGCCCGCGGGATCCCAGCCCGAGCGGCGCGTCCGGCGGCGGGACCGCCACGGGCGCGGCCTGCGCGGGCGGCTGGTGCCTCCCGGCGTTCCGCTGTACCGCACGAGATCCCAGCAGTTCGACGACATGGTGCTAGACGCCGTGGCCCGCCTTGAGCCACGCTGGGGCACCGAACTCGCGGGCCTTGAGTTCGCCGTCCAGGAAGTACCCGACGCGGACGAACTGGCGGACGAGCTAGGTCCGCTCCCGCTGGCCCGGGTAATCCCGGGCCCGTCCGCTCCCCTCAGCCCGGGGCGCCCGGCCGCCGCTACCCGGATCGTCGTCTACCGGCGGCCGCTGCTGGCCCGGGCCGAGGACGACGACGAGCTGAGCGACCTGGTCTTCGACGTAGTCGTCGAGGAGTTCGCCGAGGTTCTGGGGCTCGAGCCGGAGTCCGTGGACCCCGGCTACCGGGGCGGCGGCTTCGAGTAGCCCTCGTCTACGGCTGAACCGCGCCGTAGTTTTCGGAGGCGGCCGGGAGCCGGACCCGGGAGTAGACGCTGACGACCGGGAGGAGCGCCCGCGGCTTGCCAGAGAGCCCTCCGGAACTCACTGTCCGCGCCGCGTACAGCGGCCCGGATCCCGCCAGCGGGGTCACGACGATCGCGAACGGGCCCCGGGCCCCCTTCGGCGGCGTGACCTTCACCTGAGCCGTGTGCCGCGACTGAACCGTCACGGTCTGCTGAGGAGCCGGAAGCGTCCTGCCGGAGGAGGACGACGGCAGGACGGTGATCGCCGCCCGGACCCGGGCGGCCGGCGCGGAAAGCGCCAGTCCCGCGGTGCTGCCGCCTCCCGAAGGGTTGCCCGCGACCACTCCCTGGCCGGTGACCGGGGGCGTCGCCGCGGTGAAAGCGCCGACCCCGTCGCCCTGGTCCTGCACGCTGGCGGTGATCGGCACGTTCGAGCTGACCACCAGGGCGGCGGCCGAGGAACCCAGCGAGCCCAGCGAGAAGGACGATGTCGCTCCCCCGGTCGCGTCCTGCGACCCGGTGCCCAGGGGGCGGGTCTGCCCCTGGGCGGTCAGCGCCGTGACCCGCACCTGCGCGTCCTGCTCACCGGGGACGGCCACGAGCAGCTTGGGTGCTCCGCCCGCGGCGGTCACGCCGGGCACCACCATCGCAGTCGCCGGAGCCGTCGCCGCTGGCAGCCACGCGCCGCCGGATCCGCCGTCCTGCCAGACGTCCGCGGCCACCTGGCCGGAACTCGTCTGGACATGTACCGCCAGTTCCTGGCTGGCGCCGGCCTGCGACGCGATGTTGACCCCGACATACCGGTGCGGCGGGACGGTGACCTGATTGTCCTGAGCCGACCGCACGCCGGTATCGGTCAGCACCGTCACATTCGTGCTCGCGGGCATCGCGCCCGTGTTCGTCAGGTACAGCCAGGTGGCGGATCCCCCGGTCTTCGTGCCCGTGCCCACGAACCACATGTCCGAGCCGGGGTGCTGGCAGGTCACCAGTCCGGTGCCGTCATCACCGGACTGTTCGGACTCAAAGCCGCGGGCCATCGTGCCGGTCGCGGTGACTTCGGTGGCCGAGCCTCCGGCTCCTCCGGTGTTCCCGGAAGACCGGACTCCCGTCTGCGCCGGGGCCCGGCCCGCCTGCCCGGCCGAGAAGGCAGGCGAGGGCGCGGCGAATTCCGCGACGTGCGCCTGGCCGCCGCCGGGACCTGACGGCGGGCAGTCCCTGGTCACGGCGGTGACCGGCGCCGTGCGGGGGGCGCTGCTGTCGGCCGCGGTACCGGGGCCGCCCGGGCCGGCGGCCCACGCGACCAGGTACACGAGGGCGAGCGTCAGGAGCGCGAAGACAGGCAGCGTGTACCGCCGGGAACGGTTCATCACAGGTCACCGCCCCGGTCCTTGCGCCGGCCGCGCGGCTTGCCGTGACGGCCGCCGCGGCGGCCGCGTTCGGGCCGGCTCTCGCGCTCAGGCCCGGTCAGCGGGATGAGCTGCATCGGGGTCGGCTGCACCGGGGTGGTCGCGCCCGGAGCGAGCCTGGGCGTCTCCGGGACGGAGGGCTGGCCCGGAGACGGCTGGGCCTGGCCGGGCTGAGCCGGACTCCGCTGGGGCCCGGGTTCGGGCACGGGCCGGAACTCAGGCACGGGCCGCGGCTGCGACGGGCGCCGCTGAGGCGCCGCGGGCGGCGGTTCCGGTACGGACCGCCCGGGCGACGACGATCCCGGGCGCCGGATCTCACGGGGCCGGGTCTCGGACGCTTCCCAGGGCGCGGGAGGCGGAGGAGCCGCGGGCCCCCAGGGAGCGGCCGCGGGCCTGCCGGGTGCGGGCCTCTCCACCGTCGGCACCGGTTGCGAGCGCAGGGGCGGTTCCGAGGTCCCGGGCCGCACCAGAGCCGCGGACGGCGCCGGAGCCGGGGGCGACGGTGGAGCCTCAGACGGCGCCGGAGCCTCGGGGGACGAGGTCGGAGCCTGGGACGGGGTCGGAGCCTCGGGGGACGGGGTCGAGGAGTCGGACGGGAGAGCCAGCGACGGGAGCGGCAGCGGCGGGGAGGTCGGCTTCCGGCGCGGGCGAACCGCCCGGACCACCCGCCCGAAACGGGATCCCGGTCCGGTGCCGCCGCCAGCACCGGTCCTGGCGGCGCGAGGCCGGCGGCCGCCCGGGAGTCCGGTCACGATGCCGGACACGGCGCGGCCCGCCATCGGCGAGTCCATGGCCCGCTCCGCCGCGGCGCGGGTGATTTCCCTGGTTCTCGCCGCCCGCTCCACTCGGTTCTCGTGCTGCGCGGTCCGAACGGCGGCGATGGCCTCGGCCTCCTCCGCGGGGTCCTCCCGGCGACCCGGGATGGCCAGGACGATGATGACGAGCAGCGCCGCCAGTTCGAAGATCAGGCTGAGGGTGCGGGCCAGGGTTCCGTGCGATACAGCTCCGGAGGGCCGGGCCACGGCGCCGGCCACCTGCCACAGGTCGTAGGAGGACGAACTGCTCAGCGGCACCAGGCCAGACGCGGCGTTCAACTGGTCGGCGAGGGTCTGGTTCACGGGGCCGGGCAGCATGACCCAGCGGACGCCGAACGCGCCGAGGCGCTGACCCGGGTCACCGGAGTCGGCGCCGTCCGGCGCCGCGAGCTCCGCGACCTGACGGCTGACCGCCTGCCGGGCGGCTGCGCTGTCGGCCAGTTCCGGTTCGCCCAGGGACAGGTCGCCGTGGCCCAGGACGGAGAAGGAAACGCCGCCCGACGACGCGGGCCGCAGCACCAGGGTCCGGTAGTGCCCCGGCGTCGCCGCCACGAACGCGGGCAGGGTCTGCTGGGGACGCGGGGCCACCGGGCCGCGGACCCCTCCGGCGATCCAGAACGCCGCGGCCGCCAGCGGCAGGGCCGCCGCGACCGCCAGCGCCGTCCAGGAGATCCAGCGACGGCTCAGCTGGCACAGCCACTGCGCCGCGGGCGCCCCGGCGGCCAGCAGCCCGACGGCCGTGACCGCCAGCGCGGCCCCGGGCCAGCCGTCGCCCGTATGGGTCATGACGATGGCGATCAGGTAGCCGACGGCCGCGGCCGTCCATCCCGCGCCGACCAGCGGGCGACGGGAACAGAACCCGTCCGGCGAGAACAACGGCCCGCACGCGGCGATGATGGCCAGGATCAGCCCGGCGGTCACCCAGACGGGAGGCAGTCCCGGGCCGCCCGGACTCAGCATCAGCAGGGAACCCACCGTAGAGGGAGCGGACCCGGCCGGCACCCCGGACCCGGCAGGCACCCCGGCCTCGGCCAGGAACGCCGACGGGCTGGCCAGCAGGTGGAGCGACCACGGAAACAGCGCCGCGAGCGGGCTGAAAAGGACGATCGCGGCGTCGATCCGGCGGACCGGCCACAGCCAGCGGCGGCTGACGACCGCCGCCACGGTCAGCACCGCCGCGATCAGCCACACGGCGGGCGCGAACGCGGCGGCCAGGGCCACCAGCAGGCCGGTGGCCCAGGCGGCGCGGCGCGCGGTCTTCGGCGCCGAGGTCAGCATGCGGCCGGCGTTGACCGCGATGGGCGGGACCAGGACGAACGCGACGGCGGTGCCGAGACGCCCGGCGGCGACCGCGCCCATGCCGACCGGCGCCACGGCGTACATCGCGGCGAGCAGCACCCGGGCGGCCCCGGAAGCGACCAGGCGGCGGGCGGCGAGGTAGGCGGTGATCCCGGCCAGGGGCACGCAGCCGAGCAGCAGGATGTCGACCGCGAGCCAGGCATGGCCGGCCAGGATCGTCCCGAGCGCCGCGACGACGGCCAGATAGGGCGGCGCGCTCGCCGACGACCCGAGGCCCACTGCGTGGAATCCCGCGAGGTACTCCGCCCACAGGCCGGACGCGCCGTTCCAGACCGGCACGAGGGCGCCGCCGCCCAGCGGGCTGTCGGCGAGGAGCCGGCGTTCCGCGATCAGGGCGACCAGGAGCAGCGCGAGGAACAGCTGGACGGCGGGGTAGCCGGCGATCCGGCGGATCAGCGACGGCTGGTCGGTGAACTGCTCGCCGGCGGATTCCTCATGGGACAAGCCGGAGGACCCGGCGGTCAGAGCCTGGTGACGGCCGCCGGTGACCGGAACGGGCCCGCTGGTCACCAGGCCGGCGATCGTCTCGGCGATCCGTTGCGGGGTCCGCCCGGACGGGATGTGGGAGCGGACGGCTCCGTAAGCGGTCGCGCGCCCGGCTGATCGGCGGCGGCGCGCGGCCAGTATCTGGAAAGGGTGCAGGAACAGCCAGGTCACCGCAGAGAGATGGGCCTGGGCCAGCTCTTCCTGCTTGGTGAGCAGATACCACGCGGCGCGCAGCAGCGAGCCGGCGACGCAGCCCGCCAGGACAATGAGCATCTGCGGCAGCGGAAGGTTGACCGCGAGGACGTACAGGGCGTTGCGCCGGTTCATCCGGCGGAGGCCGGGCCTGTCCAGGTGCCCGCCCGCGCGTCCGGTCCGGCCGCCCCGCTGGGGCCGGGCTGACAGCTCGCGGTGGTAGAGCACCGCGTCGGTGACGACGTGGACGCGATGCCCGGCGGCGTGGGCTCGCCAGCAGAAGTCGATGTCATCGCGGAAGAGCTTGAGGTTCGGGTCGAACCCGCCCAGCTGCTCCCAGACGTCGCGGCGGACGAGCATCCCGGCGGACCCGACAGCGAGCACCGGGCGGTTGCCGTCGTGCTGGCCCTGGTCGATCTCGCCGGTCTCGATGCCGGTGACCCGCCGGCCGGCGCGGTCGATGGAGATGCCGGTCTCGCGGAGCGTCTTCCGGTTGACGCCGTCGAGCACCTTGGGACCGAGGACCACGACCGTGCGGTCGCGACGGGCCGCCTGGATGAGCCGCTCGAGGGCGTCGGGCGCCGGTTCGCAGTCGTCGTGCAGCAGCCAGATCCATTCCACCCGCCGCGTGCCCGGGGAGGAGGGAAGAGCCCGTCGGGCCGCCGGGTGCCCGAGTCCCGCCGCCACCGCCTCGCCGAAGCCGAAGGAACCCGGCGTGCTGAGGACGGCGTCGTCGCCGAGCACTCTCCTGAGCAGGGAGGCGCTGCGGTCGTTGCTGCCGGTGTCCACCCCGACCGCGCGTTCGACGGGATGGGTCTGGGCCGACAGCGCCCGGAAGAGCCCGGGCAGCACGTCGGCACCGTCGTGAGCGACGATGACCGCGGTGACGGTGTGATGAGTCTGCGGAGCGGAAGTTGACACGGATCCAAGCACGTGTTGAGCGATGTTGACGTGTCCGCACGGCGGCGGCTGCGTCTGCCCGGCCCCCGGGGGAACAGCGTGAACAATACAGCCCGAAGGTGTTCACGGCATGATTACAGCAATTTGTCCGGATTATGACATCGTTCCGTGACATGCCGCGCCGCGTCCGGCGAGTACCTCGCGAAGGACGCGCCAGAAGCTCGTGAAGGACGTGCCCGAAAGAGCGCCTCCCGGGGGGAACGAAACCCCCGTTACCCCCCGGGACACGACAGAGCCCGCCGGCGGTACGCCGACGCTCGCTTGACTAACCCGCTTGGCGCACTAGCCCGCCTGGCGCTTGAGCCGACGGCGCTCTCTCTCGGACATGCCGCCCCAGATACCGAACCGCTCGTCATTCTCCAGCGCATACTCCAGGCATTCCGCCCGGACCTCGCAACTCCGGCAGACCCTCTTGGCCTCCCGAGTGGAACCGCCCTTCTCGGGAAAGAACGCCTCCGGATCCGTCTGTGCGCACAGTGCCCGGTCCTGCCAACCCATGTCATCAACATCTTCAGGACGGACGACGACGTGCGCTAGCGGGACGATGACCTCAGTCAAAGCGCATCCTCCCCTCTTCGGAGCCCCCTGATCCCCGCCGCATTACCCGTTGGCAGCGAGAATCACACCAATGAAATTACACCCGCGTGTCTTGCTTCCCGTCAAGCGCGGAAGGTGGTATTGGCCGCTCCTTGTCCGACTTGTGAGGTAAGTCCCCTGAAAATTCTTAGAGCGCCGACCAATATTCACTATCCGTAACCATAGCGGCGCCCAATGTTTACCATGCGCCGGCCGGGGCACGCCACCCCGCCCCTGTCTGGGACACTGTCAGGCATGCGGATTACGGTGCTCGCCGGCGGCGTTGGGGCCGCGCGTTTCCTGCGCGGCCTGAAGGCGGCCGCTCCCGGCGCTCAGATCACCGTCGTCGGCAACACCGGCGACGACATCACGCTGTCCGGCCTGCGGGTCTGTCCCGACCTGGACACGGTCATGTACACGCTCGGCGGCGGCATCAGCACCGAACAGGGCTGGGGCCGTCAGGACGAGTCGTTCACGATCGCGGACGAGCTCAAGGCCTACGGCGGCGGCACGCCCTGGTTCACCCTGGGCGACAAGGACTTCGCCACCCACATCATGCGCACCCAGATGCTGGCCGAGGGACGGCCGCTGTCGGAGGTGACCCGCGTGCTGTGCGAGCGGTGGCAGCCCGGCGTCCGGCTGCTCCCCATGTCCGATGACACCATCGAGACTCACGTGACGCTCTCCGACGGCAGACGCGTCCACTTCCAGGAGTGGTGGGTCCGGCTGCACGCGAAGGGCCAGGCCCGTTCCATCGTCCCCGAGGGCGCCGCGCAGGCCCGCCCGGCGCCGGGGGTACTGGAGGCGATCGCCGACGCCGACTTCGTCATCCTCCCGCCGTCGAACCCGGTCGTGAGCATCGGCCCGATCCTCACCGTGCCGGGCATCCGGGAGGCCGCGGCGGCCAAGACCGTCGTGGCCACCTCCGGCATCATCGGCGGCGCCCCGGTACGGGGCATGGCCGACGCCTGCCTGACCGCGATCGGGGTGGAGACGTCAGCCGCCGCGGTGGCCGCGCACTACGGCGCGGACCTGCTCGACGGCTGGCTGGTCGACGAGCAGGACAAAGCGGTCGCCGACGACCCGTCCCTGGCCGGGATCGAGGTGCGCGCGATACCGCTTTACATGCGCGACCTCGACTCGACCGCGGCGATCGCCGCCTCCGCGATCGACCTCGCCCAGAAGATCCAACAACGCAAGGGCCCGAACGGATAATGGTTCCTCCCCCGTCCCTCACCGTCTCGGCCCTCTCCGGAATACCCGAGATCTCCCCCGGCGACGATCTGGGCGCGCTGATCGCCGGCGCGGTCACCGCGTCCGGCACCGGACTGCGCGACGGCGACATCCTCGTAGTCACGTCGAAGATCGTCAGCAAGGCCGAAGGCCAGATCGTCTCCGCCTCCCGCGAGGAGGCGATCGCGTCCGAGACCGTGCGGATCGTGGCCCGGAAGGGGCCGACGACCATCTCGCAGACGCGCCACGGGTTCGTCATGGCCGCCGCCGGCGTGGACGAGTCGAACACCGCGCCCGGCACGGTCATCCTGCTGCCCGCGGACCCGGACGGGTCCGCCCGGCGGCTGCGCAAGGCGCTACGGGACCGTCTGGGCGCCCGGGTCGGAGTGATCGTCACCGACACGATGGGCCGGGCCTGGCGGGCCGGGCAGACCGACACGGCGGTCGGCGCGGCCGGGGTCCTGCCCGCCCGGGACCACCGGGGCGAGACGGACTCCTTCGGCAACACGCTTGAGGTGACGGTCGCGGCGGTCGCGGACGAGATCGCCGCCGCGGGCGACCTGGTGAAGGGCAAGGCCCGGCAGATGCCGGTCGCCCTGGTGCGAGGCCTCGCGGACCTGGTCACCGATGACGACGGCCCCGGCGCGGCCGCCCTGGTCCGGGACGCGTCCGAGGACATGTTCCGGCTCGGCGCCGCGGACGTCATCCCGGCCCGGCGCACGGTCCGGTCCTTCACCGGCGACCCGGTCGACGCCGACTCGGTCCGGCGGGCGGTCGCCGCGGCGGTCACCGCGCCCGCGCCGCATCACAGCGAACCCTGGCGGTTCGTGATCGTGTCCTCTGATTCGGCCCGCACCCGGCTGCTCGACGCGATGCGCGACGCCTGGGTCGCCGACCTGCGCCGCGACGGCTTCACCCCGGAGCAGATCGAACGGCGCACCCGGCGCGGACTGCCGCTGCGCGAGGCGCCCCTGATCGTCATTCCCTGCCTGGAGACCTCGGCCGCGCACGCCTACCCCGACGAGCGCCGGCTGGCGGCCGAGCGCGACATGTTCACCGTCGCCCTGGGCGCGGCGGTGGAGAACTTCCTGGTCGCCCTGGCCGTGGAGAACCTGGGCTCCGCCTGGATCTCGTCGGCCCTGTTCTGCCAGGACGTGGCGGCGAAGGCCCTGGACCTGCCGGACGGCTGGCGGCCGATGGGCGGGATCGCGGTCGGGCACCCGGAGGGCTCCCCTCCCCCGCGCCCGCCCCGCGACCCCGACGCGTTCATCCTGGAGCGCTAGGCCGCGTCTGACGGAGCGGTTCCGCACCAGAGGGGAGTGCTCCTTCCCCGCGGCTGGCCGGGGTAGGCCCGCGTGGAGCATGGTGGCCCTTTATGCACCACGCGGGTCCACGGTAGTGATCATTTGGTGCGGGCGGGGCGGCGCGGGGGACGGAGCCGCCGCGCCCGGCGGCTCACAGGGTGGACGGAATGGGCACCCCGGCCGCCTTGCAGGCCTGGCTGATCGCCTGGCCGTCCCCGTCCATACCGCTCGAGAGGCTCTCCATCTGGGAAAGCTTGCTCGTGTCACCGTTCTCGACGGCCTGCAAGTCGGACAGCATTGTCGTGAGATCGCTGCTCGCCTTGTTCATCGCGGCCTTGACCGGCGCATGCGTCGACCCGGCAGAAAAACCTTTGAGTTTCACGACAAACGCCTGCGTATCGAGGGTGAACTTCTGGAGGTCGGCCTGTTCTTTACTCTGATCGCCCGCATCGGCCGAGATGGCCTGGGTATCCGCCTTGAGAGTGCCCTTCGTCGACTGCATGGTGGCCTTGGCGGCGGCGCACCCCGGATCCGCCTCCGCCGCGGACTTGAGGACGGTGGAATCAAGCGTGAGGTACACCCCGGCGAAGACAAGGGACAGGACGATGCCGACGACCCCCAGGGTCTTCCCCGCCCCGCCGCGCGCACCCGACTTGACGACGCCGATGATCGAGAAGATCAGCCCGAGCAGCGGGAGGATCGAGAGGCACACGCCGGCGATCGAGAACCCGTTGCCCTGCTGCGGCCGACCGCCGCCCGGATACGGTCCGGGACCTCCGGGGTACTGAGCCCCCTGCCCGTACTGAGGCTGCCCGTACTGAGGCTGCTGGCCGTACTGGGGTGGTTGCTGGCCGTACTG
>Ga0131853_10006456_pt1 | contig 21170 bp, 18 predicted proteins | sample TergutLab28metaG_FD_92764 | JGI IMG/M metagenome (GOLD analysis project Ga0131853, IMG submission 92764) | Labiotermes labralis P1 segment gut microbial communities from Petit-Saut dam, French Guiana - Lab288 P1 (version 2) (version 2) | ecosystem: Host-associated > Arthropoda: Insects >...
CGCTGACCACGTGACACCCCTCTATCCGCAAAAGTTGGCACTAACTTCGCCGACCGGCGGCGGCCGCTCTGTCGGTATAGTTCGCGTGCGGACTAAGGCCACGGAGTTTAGTTTAGTTTTTACAACACTAAAAAGGTAAATCAGTCCCATACAGGCCCGAGGTGCGCAGAGGGTTCCAGGAAATTAAGGTTCCCAGATTACGTGACAATGGCCCAGGATGGTGGTAAGGTTGTCAGCCTTACGCACCGGCCGCCTTTACCCCCAGGAAATACTCCTGGTACTCATTTCTGTTAAGAGGCTGAGTCGACCCCAGAGCCATAGTGCGATCGGAAGGATTATGTCAATAAAAAAATTCCAATGACACCATCTGGAATCGAACCAGCGACCTTCCAATTTGTAGCACAGCACCTTAACCACTGTGCTACCGCGGTCCCCTTTAAGACAGTGTTTCTCAACCGCTGGGCCGCGGCCCGGTACCGGGCCTGGTATCAATTATACCGGTCCGCGAGAGGTTCTCCTGGAATTTGTCATTTTAGTTTTCTAAGCAATTTTCATGAATAAATGATTTATAGTGGAAATATTCTGAGGAGAAAAATATTCGTGAATGTGTCGAAAAACTCAGACCCAGATGTTGGCCTAAGGAAACTACAATGTGCTACAAGATTTAATTAGTCCAGTGATTGATAACTGATTTAAATGTAATTTTATATTTGTCAACATGCCACGCTGTATACATATGTTTACTAATACTCTTTATGATTATGTCATAATTAATTATTAATACTTATGTTAGTTTAATGTATGAACTTAAAAAAATGGAAAGGTATTTACGAATAAATTTGTTGGGACCGGGCCCTCGTCTTATGAAAAAAGAATTTACCGGGCCGCGGTCTCACAAAGGTTGAGAAACACTGACTTAAGAAACTACAAGGACAATAAACTTTTTTGACAGAAGCTGTGGTTTCAACCCATCTGTCAGGTAATGTGGTTAATATGTGTGACGAATTGTATGGGTTACGAAAAACTGCTTTTTGCTGAGAGACATGCCGACCGTAAAACGAAGGTTGGCATTTGATTTTCACGTTACAAGATGAGGGACATCGGCGACGAAATTGTTGTGCGCCGTTTCCGCTGTTGGTAACATTGTCACGATTTGAACGATGATCCCTGTTCCTCAATCTAGCAGGGGCGAAGTTCTTGCATAACAAAGAGACGGTACCGTAGAACCAGTTTTTGAGTAAACGTGACGGGATATGCAGAAACGGGAATAAATATCAGGACCCCACACTTGGTCACAGCACCTGCAAAGCAATGTGATTCATCAGAATAGGGCTGGCTGACCCCTGTGACCTCGTGGACGACACTGCAAGGAGTCAATGTCTTTAGCCTCGTGACATTTGTGATACTTCAACGAACGGCCGTCACGGACTTGAGGAATCCGCCCTGCCACATCAACAGGTTGTAGCTTACACACAGGAAAGCGTTTTCTTCCAGCTGAGCTCCTATCGTTATTAATGTTCAGGCTAGTAACAGCAGGGTGGCTCAGTCAATATGGTGACTTGGCTAGGGGCTTGAAGAACGAAACTTCTGGGTTAAATTCTCGGCGGAGGCGAATACTTTGTTTGCCACCGTGTCCAGAATTGTTCTGGGCCGAAGGGTCCTTCTACACAATATGTACTGGGCACCCTTTCCCTTGAATCAAAGAGGCCGTAGCGTGTGGCTAACAGTTCACTTCCATAGAGCGTCGAAGTTTAAGAATGAGTACAGACAATTACAAAAGAGGACCAGGCCCATAACTGAATAATATTGGCTCAGGATGATGTACGATTTTTACGTTAGGACTCTGGAATATCCGGGTTCTTTTACGTCTACGAGAAAGTTAACTTTCCATCCCAAACAGGAACATACTAATCGACTAACTGGGTTGTTCCTAATTCAACATGTGCCTGGTGTTGTATTAACCACGCCCCGTCCCTACTCGGGAGTTATTTGTGGCGAGCTACGTAAAATCTCCGCACCGGCGACAGTTCTTACATAGTGGCTCCACACTGCGATGAATTGCAGAACTAGTACGACGAGCGCCACATCTGGTGAGGAAGGGATAAAATACAAAATGACAGCTGCCTTATCGACTTTTTTGTAGCTGCAGTGGGGTGTCCAAACAACAGGCAGGGTCACCTGATTTTCGCTAGATGAAGGTTACCTAAGGTGCTGTATGTGTTGTCATACACAACGTTATGTTGGTACACCAGAACACTAGGCTGAGACCTTGGGCTTTCTGGAGTCTTGCCGCTGCCAACATTAGATTTTGATCATTCGGATATGAAGAAGAGGAAGAAGAGAAGAAAAGATGACGAGGAAGAAGAAAAAGAGGAAGAAGAGAAGACGAGGAAGAAGAAAAAGAGGAAGAAGAGAAGAAGAGGAAGAAGAGAAGAAGAGGAAGAAGAAAAAGAGGAAGAAGAAAAAGAGGAATAAGAGAAGAAGACGAAGAAGAGAAGAGGAATAACAGAAGAAGAAGAAGAAGAGGAAGAAGAGGAAGAAGACGAAAAAGAAAAAGAGGAAGAAGAAAGACGAGGAAGAAGAGAAGAGGACGAGGAGGAAGAGGAAGAAGAGGAAGGAGTAGAGGAAGAAGAAGAAGAGGAGGAAGAAGAAGAGGAGGAAGAGGAAGAAGAGGAAGAAGAAGAGGAGGAGAAGAAAGGAGGAAGAAGAAGAAGAAGAAAAGAAAAGAAGAAGCGGAGGAAGAAGGAGAAGCAGCAATATTAAAGCACAATTTCTTCATATTCTTCCAAATTTCCGAAGAGGAATATCCATGTTTAAAGGTCCAAAGGCTTAGTCCGCTCGTCCTTCTGGTAACAGCAGTATGGAGCATTGGTGGAATGAACGTGGCAGGGTATACCTGAAGCACCCTGCGAAGACCCTGTCACTGCCACTTTGCCCACCATAAATCTTCCGTGAAAAGACCCGTGTGGAACCCGGCCTTCGCTCGTGACGAAGCAATTTACTCTACATTAAATATCGATTCATTGTCTATTAGAAAGAACAATGGGTCAATGTTTTGTAGAGTTAGAAGTGTCAGGTATGTTACCATACGGAACACGGAAATACGGTGTGTGGACAAATGCTGAATTTTCAGGCACTGAGGTTTAGAGATTATTCTGTTGAAATGCCTTAAGTACGCCTAGTCTGTCAAATTCCAAAATTTATTTCTCAGATTAAGACATATTTACGTTGAAACTATAAGACTGCACCGAATGATTCGACTATGAATAATACGCTCAGGTAACAGCAAAAGCTAAAGCAATCCCTGCTACAGGCCCGGAGAGACCCTGAGGGTTCCAGGAGGATGAGACTCCCAGATTTCAAGACAGTCGGCACATGAAGGTGATAAGGCTGTCAGCCCTAGGGAATTCTCCTGGTACTAATTTATGTTAGAGGCCGAGTCGACACCAAAGCCATCGTGCAGCAGGAGGGATTATGCTATTGACAACATGGGGAATGGAACCCGCGATCTTCCGGCTTGTAGCGCAGTGCCTCAACGTACTGCGCCACCGCGTGCCGCTCAAATAACAGCATAGAGTCAGCATGTGAACATTCAGGGAGAAATTAAGAGCAGACTGAAGTCAGGGAATGCTTACAATCAGTCGGTTCAGAATCTTTTGTCTTCCAATTTGATATCCAAAAATTTAAAGATTAAGATATATAAAACTATAATTTTGCCTGCTGTTTTGTATGGGTGAGAAACTTGGTCGCTCACATTGAGGGAGAAACGTAGACTGAGGGCGCTGAAGAGAATATTTGGGCCTAAAAGGGATAAGGCAAAAGGGGAGCGGAGAAAACTACATGATGAGGAGCTTTATGATCGGTGCCGCTCAACAAATATTGTTCGGATAATTAAGTCGAGATTGGGCTGGGCATGTAGCACGTGTGGAGAGAGCAGAGGTATATACAGGGGTTTGGCAGGGAAAACTGAGGGATAGAGACCACTTGGAAGACCTATGCGTAGATGGGAGGATAATATTAAGAAGGATCTTCAGGAAGTGGGATGTGGGGGTATGGACTGGATTGACCTGGCTCAGGATAGGACCAGGTGGCGGGTACTTGTAATGCGGTAATGAACCTTCGAGTTCCCTAAAATACGGAGAATTTCTTGACTCAATGAGAATCGGTCGGCTTCTGAAGAAGGACTCTGCTCCATGGAGTTAGGTTAGTGTGTGAAGAGAGGCCTCCAGCTTGGGGGTTGGACGTAGAGTAAACTCTCCTTTATACAATTACCTAATTTATGAGGATTATTATAAAAAAGAACAACGCTGACACAGATAGTAGAGCTGAGATTTTTGTGAGGCATTTCAAGCAGCAAGTGGCACTCGTAGCGGAACTGAACTAGACCAACAATACACGTGACAAGACCAGAAACGTCGTGTTTCGGCTAGTCTTTGTCCTTCTGTACCCTCAATGGCGTCCATCTACATTTACTGCCGATACAAAAGTACTGCTGACACAGCTACACAAATCACATTGCTAGCAAAATTATCATTAAACTTTTGGCGCCGGAATTATTTTTTTAATTTTAGCACACTCTGTATATAAAATGTGAATAATACAGAAACCAAATACGTTAGAATTATGAAACAAACTGCATTTTGAAGAGAAAAAAAAGAGAGTGTATAAAATGTTTAAAATATTCAGTACCAATATTTGTCGAATAAATATATAAAATGCAACTTTAGAGGTTAGCGGTGCGGTACGACCACTACAGTTGACATTAGGCATCAAAAGGTTAATTATACCTTTAAATTTCCAGCAGGCAAAGATTTAAATACCAAAATCAGAGAGCTTCTGATTACAGCTGATTAATTTTAAAATCCGGATATTAAGATACTGTATCGATTTTAACGATTTTGAAGTATATCCTTGAAAGTCATCAGTAACTTCAGAAAAACAATGTTACATGTCAGTCAACATCCATTTTGTAACAAATACAGCACTCCTCTGCGGTACCTGTGGTGGCACTTAACATATGTTAGCTGGATGGCACCTCTAAGGGACAGGCGTTTTGCACCATCAATAAGTACTTTCTTTGTTCGTTTTCGTATAGACTTTCCCGATGATAGCCGTAATGGCCAAAACATGTAGTATAATTTTGTAAACAAGATATGAAAGTTATTACTGTTACTTGATTTTCTATCAACTGTATATTTCTGATAGCACAACTGCATGTATCTGTCTCAGATTCATACAATAAAACCAACTAGATGCACTTACTTACATACTCCATGGTGCGGAGCCCTTCTTGAGAAGCTAACTGGTTTGCAGCTAGTCAAGAAATTCCCCGCATTTCACGGAACCCGAAGGTTCATTACCGCACTCACAAGCGTCTGCCACCAGTCTCTATCCTGGGCCAGTCCAATCCAGTCCATATACCCACATCCCACCTCCTGGAGATCCATCCTAATATTATCCACCCATCTACGCCTAGGCCTCCCCAGTAATCTCCTTCCCTCTGGTTTCCCATCAAGATCCTATACACCCCCCTCTCCTCGCCCATATGCGCCACATGACCAGCCCATCTCATTCTTCTCGATTTTATCACCCGAACAATATTGGGCGAGGAGTACAAATCATTTAGCTCCTCGTTATGCAGTCTCCTCCATTCCCCCGTTGCCTCGTCCTTCCTAGGTCCAAATATTCTCCTCAACACCATGTTCTCAAACACCCTCAGATTCCTTTCCTCCCGCAATATCAACGACCAAGCTTCACACCCATAACTAGATGCACTAATTCCTCAAATGTATTTTTGGAATAAAATTCTACATGTTTCGGACAGTTCCTCTGTCCATCATCAGGAGTTTTCACACTGTACACACAGCAATGGTATACGTCATACAGATTTGCTGTGTGTACAGTGAAATCTCCTGATGATGGAAAGAGGAACTGTCCGAAACTTGTTCAGTTTTCACTGTACAAACAGCAATACATACAGGTTTGTTGACAGCTTGCGAGCAGGCTGATCCTGCTCGCAAGCTGTCAGCAAACCTGTGTGACATATACCAATGATGTGTGTACAGCAGAGGAACTGTCCGAAACATGTACCTTTTCATTTCAAAATAAATTTGAGAAATTAATACATCTAGTTGGTTTTATTATATGAATTTATCACGACGCACTGTCAGCTAAACGTCAAACTCTGTCTCAGATTCTCAGCATTTGGTTCTCAGCCCCAGTCAATGTTCTTGCACACGCACGAGAGACCAATTTCCATACCCACAGCATCTATACGTAATTCCCTTTGTGCACTGGCTGGCTGGCTGGTTTTCACGCATTTACACGGGACGCCCAAAAATTGTACACTGAACAGTACAAAGCATTCTTACTGCTCCGTCGCACACAAGTGCACCTACTTTGCCACCTTTATAAACTGCAGCCGGAATGGCTCAGTCGGCACAGTAATTGAGCTACGGTCTGGACAGCACAGGAGTCGATCTCCGGCAGTGGTCAGAGCCTTTCACCCTAAAGCGTTCTGACTTGCTGTGACGCCTACCCAGCCTTACAATCTAGGGGTACGGAGGGGGGCTCGGCTGTGGACTAGCTCGCAACTCACCTCTATCTAACACCGACATTAAAAATGGGTGGAGTTCGACCTCCATTCGCAGATATGCCTATGTGGCTTACACAGAGATTTTTATTGCTGAAATCACGTGTTCGGGCCATCGAGTACAGAACACTGCGACAAACGGTGCTGTGAAAAATGTTCACTGGCCAAGGACTAGTTGTGCCTTTGTATTACAGACATGTATAATGCAGAGTCTTATTACATGACGAGACTACTTAAGAATTACACGCCTACCGAACATGGTGTTTCACTTTGACGGCGATAAATTTTAGCGACAAGCCATTTCCCGGGCTGGGACAACCGTTGCTCTCTTCGCCATTTTCATTTATCCTTATCTGCTCGGTTTCAGGTTTCCGCCGAATTGTAAATGAGCTGCGCTCTTCTGCGATGTTACGCATATTCGATACGTGGTTAGTCACCGACGTTTCGCGAAAATTATCGGTCCAATATTCAAGGGTCAGGACTGCTTGACCTTCGAAGGTAGGAGCGATAGGTTGTCCCGAAACGTCGGTAACTAAATACATGTCAACGGTGCGTAACATCCCAGAAGAGCGACACATCTCTCTTTTACGCCTATTTGATTAATTGTTATGAAATATGCTCCATTCTGGGTCTTTTGTTTCAAGTGGGGTGGGGAAGCCATGATTCCGTACCTTGCACGACTACTAGACATAACAATGAATAATGGTACACTTACAGGTGACTGGAAGACAGCCACGGTGATTCCTATTCACAAGGGGGGCGATCGGTCATTAGTCACGAATTATAGACCGGTTAGTTTAACCTCGGTATTTTGCAAGCAAATGGAACACGTTATAGCTTCATAACTAAGGCAAGTGTGGGATAAGAATGATTGGCTGTACGAGGGTCAACATGGATTCAGACCGGGATATTCGTGCAAAAGTCAAGTAATCGCGGTATGCCATGACATTGCGGACTCTCTGGAAAACGTAGACAAGATTGACGCTATTATAGTTGATTTTCGAAAGCTTTTGATTTAGTTCAGCATGGTCGGCTGCTAACTAAAATTGCAAACTCGGGCGTGGATTCTAGCGTAGTGGTATGGATAAGGGAATTCCTTTTATGTCGCAAGCAGAGAAGTCATGGTGGGAGGGCAACTATCTGCAGAAGTTAGAGTAACGTCAGCTGTACCTCAAGGAAGCGCATTAGGTCGTCTTCTGTTCCTAGCCTACGTAAATGATATTGGGAAGAATATGGAATCAACTATTATACTTTTTGCTGATGAATGTGTAATTTACAGAAAAATTATAAATAATGCAGACATGGAAAAATTGCAGAAGAACCTGGACAGGCTGGGGGGAGTGGGTGGTTGAAAATGCGATGAAAATAAATCCAAGTAAAAGTAAGGCAATTCGCTTCACGATAGCTAGGGTAAAGGAAACCAGTAAATTATTCGTTAATGGGCACATTATTACCGGAAGCGAGCAGTTGTAAATATTTAGGAATAATCTTACGCAGCGACTAAAGTTGGGCGGATCAAGTTAACTACGCAGTGAAAAAGGCCTGGAAAGCACTACATTTCACAATGCGAATACTAAAAAAGGGTAATAGTAATACCAAAAGTTTAGCCTACATATCACTTGTACGTCAGATTCTTGAATATGAGGCCGCGTGCTGGGATCCGTACAGGGAGGAAATATAAGTGCGTTAGACAGGGTGAAAAAGAAAGCGGCCAAATTTGCACATCATAAGAACAGTCCGAAGTGGGAAACTTTGGCGTCGCGTGGAAAGTTATCACGCATATGTGCCCTCTTCAAAGCGTTCTCTGGGGAACGCGCGTGGAAGCCCATTGGTGACAGATTTGAAAGGCCACACTATCTGAGCAGGGTAGATCATGAAAGGAAAATTAGGAGTAGGAGACAAAGGACGAACTACAACTTCGGTATACTTGTTTCCACTGACAAACTAGCTTGCCTTTCACTTTGAGTGTTAAATGATTCGGAAAACATTTCTCACAGAGAAACCACGTGTTACATGTAATAAAATACTTGGTCTGATCCTTAGTACAGGGTGGTGTAGCAGGGAACAAACATTTGTGCTTAAAGTCGTATAAAGTGTTAAAAATGTACTGTTTCGCCATAGCACAATTCATATTAGTGATTACATTGTAGTGCTCATTGTCCCGATCACATAGTAAATGTAATTTCTTGGCCGAACGTGAATTTCCTCTAAACATGAGCCTATCTGGTTTCACACCGTCAAACACAATAAGTAGGTAGTCCGAAAGGTGGTCTTGAAACTGCCGAAGTTCTTGAAAACCTTCGCCAGTAGTTACATCAACACCGGAAGCCTTCAAGAGATCTTCAACAGGTTTCTTCAAGCCTTCACCGCTACTATATGATTTGTACTTTCGGTCACCATTAACCCGAGCCATTGCGATAATAAGTGCATACGCCAGACAGATTAGAGCCGTCTTCACAACAACGATACTCCTTTTAATAGCACTCATCACATCCAATGAGCGCCCCTTCATTTTTCAGCCCTTTTACCGTTACTAGCAGGCATCCTCAAATTGTCCAGATGGATTTCGCGACGGTCTCTCAGACCAAACCTAGCACTGCTCTGAATCACTTTCCCGAGTGCGGCCCAGATCACATTAGGCTTAAGCTAGTCCCGGCGACGCAAACTAATGCCAACCACTTTATCCTCTACATTCGCAGTATTTCGGATTCGCAAAACCACCAAATCTATACCAGGCACGTCGTCTACTAGGTAGTCTTTAATTCAGTAATGCATTCCTTCAGATAGGTATCGGGGTTTTGCTCTTCACCCGAGGAATTAAACTTAATTAGCAAACTACGCCCGGTTGCGTTAAATTTCGGAAAAGATTTTGAAGTCTCGTCCAAAATCAAAAAGGGTAGCTGTTCCGACATTGGGTTGTTTCCACTAGTACAGGATATTTCCTCCCTGCTTACAGAAGGGGTCTGAGCAGATGGAATAGCTGTCTCCCTACTAAGAAACAATTTCTTGGCCATTATATTTTGTTTAGTAATAATACCACTTACTTGAATGTAAATTATTAAACGTAGGTACTCGGACTGTTGCAGGCAACAGGTTTCTAAGTATGCATCATAGACAGGTCTCGAACTCAGTAACGAAGACTGTCGTATCTAGCAGTACCGTAGATTCTTGACAGGTCTCGAACAAAGCACACTTGGTATCAAAGCAGAGGTCTTAACGATGCAGAAGCAAGGTTCAGAATATCACAGAACGGGTCGGGTACGACAATTTATAGTGCAACACTAATTGCTTCACTAATGGTTTTTGAGATGTTTATCTAATGGGTTAGTCTGATGGGGCCTGAGGCATATACAGGTTTTGTAAGTGGGTTTGCGATGTTATCGGCCTAAAGAAATGTTAATGGGTTTAGCCCGGGGCGTAAGAATGACTCAGCACCCTGTGCGCAGAATGAAACTCTGCTGGCGAGCTTGTGTGCATGTTCGAACCTACTTACCGCCGAGGCAAATACCAACCCACAGGTTTGGTGGTGTTGTCCGCTCTCGCAGAAAGTGGTATTTCAATTATAACGTGTTTAAGATATGTTTTAAAAGTAGCGCGCTATAGCAGCCAATATTGTAAGGTGTTAGGTTATAAATTAAAAATATCCGCCGTATTGTAAAAAAAATAGGTTATATTGATAAACACCGCTCTGTCTGTGATATTGAAAAAATGCACACGTCCGTCTTATTGTAAGATAGCGCCCATCCTAATAAGCGTCAAAAAGTCTACCGATCTAAAAGTAATGCGACTTGGACTAAAATAATTTGCACACTAGATCAATAGCATACCAATAAAGGTCGTATAATTATTAATTACATCATTTGCACATCAAAAACGAAGACATGAATATCAATTAGATAATTTGCATATCAATTAGGTCATTTGCATATTAATTAGAGGTTGGGGACCTACTTTCAGGTAACACAGTAGCGTGCTGGTAGCCATATTAAAAATGGTGGAAAGTGCCAATTCAAGTTTAATGTTAGGTTTAATTTAAATTTAGCGCGCTGGCCGCCATATTGCAAAATGTTGGACTTTAAAGTTGGGTTTAAATTAAAGTTACCGCCTTGGCCGCCATATTGCAAAATAGTGGACTTTAAACTTTTATTTAGAACTAGCGCGTTGGTAGCCATATTGGAAAATGGCGGAATTTAATCGTAGGTTGAGAACAAATTTAAAAATGGCTTTCACTCAAAATGGCGGGCTTTGAACTTAGGTTAGAACAAATTAAAAATGGCGCTCATTCAAAATGGCGGACTTGAAACTTAGGCTAGCGCTCATTCAAAATAATGGCCGGCACCAAGGTGTCTGGCACAATTAGGTCATCTGCCATATTTGTTTACATCACTTGACCGCCAGAGGCAAGGTCATCCGCCATCTTTGTTTACACGTGACGTTAGCAGGTTATTGACCCTGCCGCAATGTTTGTTTACATCACGTGACTTTGACGTCATAGGGTCGGTGGTGGGTGGTGCTATACTCAGAGCCTCTCTACTGTAGTCTCTTAGTTGGGTGTTTTTACCTTCTGTACATGTTGTATTCTAATTTGTCTCGCATGTATTGTTGCTAGTTTTAAGTTTCTTGTGTGTACTTGTCGTTGGTTGGCCGTGTGTTTTGTTGTAGTTGTTTTGTGTGTGTATTGTTGTAGTTTTCTTGTGTGTATTGTTGTCATCTTATGTGTATTTGTTGTACTGTTTGTGTATTGCTGTTTTTACTTTAGATGCTGGACTGCTGCCTAGAATTCAGTATTCGGAAATTCCTGCGACCGGCCATCTCGATACAAGTTTTTCTTGGTTTTCCTGTGTCTATAAGCAAATGCTGAGATGGTTCCCAACATTCCAAGTTGCCACTACATGCTTCTCATGTAGCCCTCCTGCCTCAAATCTAGTAGTAACCAATTTCATGTTTTGTTTATATGTAAAATAACCATTACCACCGGGTAGCAACCTAATTGTAGTAAATAAATAAATAAATATAAAAAGTTGCGATTTAAGGGAACGTAACGACAGCCCTCTTGGCGGGCTGTTGTGGATGCGGTAATGAACACGTTCCATAAAATGCAGGGAATATCTTGACTAGTTGAATAGCGGTTAGTTTCTGAAGTAGGACACTGCTATTTGGAGTGGGTGAGTGAGTGAGTAAGTAAGTAAGTATGTAAGTTCTTAAGTAAGTAAGTATGTAAGTAAGTAAGTTTGTAAGTAAGTACGTAAGGAAGTAAGTATGTAAGTAACTAAGTAAGTAAATAAATAAGTAAATATGTAAGTAAGTAAGTTTGTAAATAAATAAGTATGTAGGTAAGTATTTAAGTAAGTATGTAAGTAAATATATAAATACTTTCGTGCTTAAGTTAGTAAATAAATTAAGTAAGTAAGTATGTAAGTAGGTTAATTAGGTATGTAAGTAAGTATGTATGTAATTAAGTATTTAAATAATTAAGTAACTAAAATGCCCCAGCTTTCATCAAGGGCTGACTGTTCTTTTCAACCAAGAACCTTAAATGATTCAATGATCCGTTTAAAGTAGTAATTAGAGGAGGGAATTACTGCGACGGATTATAATGACACGCGTCCGTAACTTTAGTGTTGTTTAAGGATCATGTGGATGGAAGAATGAATGAGTATGAAGCGCTGTGGCAATGGCACTGACAGGGCGAAATGGAGGTACATTGCCAGTGTCTTGCTACCCGCCACAAACTGCACGTGCTCTGATCAGGTAAGGTACCGAACTGCACAGCCATTGCGAACGCTTTCTGTTGCGTTCTAAGTCAAACGGTAAAAAGGGTAAAGGTGAATAGGCTATGTTCGCGCCATGACGGCACATATGACAGCGGAGGCATAGCTCCACTCGTTCTAAACTTCAGCGCTACATGGAGGTGAATGGTCAATATCATGTCCCGACCGCTTTACCCCCCGGGAGAGAACCCCAGAGCCGGTGTGGAGGGTTTTATAGACGACAGAACTCGCTTGTCTGTGTCGGGATTCTAACCCCGGACCTTCCAGTCCGTAGCCTTATTGCTACTGAGACTACCGTACCTAATTTATTCCCTTTACCTTTTCGAGGGGTAACTGTCGAGTGGACCTCAGCCCATCGCAGGGTGTCAACTGTAACAAAACAAATAGAGGCCCCCCCCCCCAAAAAAAAAGACACGTCAAAAATGGGACTCGAAAAACCGGCCTCATACAAGAACATAAACAGGAATATATGCAGGTACTGGTACAGTTATTTTGTGAGGGCTGTCACTTCCCTCCACCCCCTCCCCCCAAAAAAACAGTAAGATGAATTTTATGCAAGAAGAGCAGAGACATAGAAACGGTTTTCATATAATTTTCCTGACGGTATGAATGATGTGCCTGGCAATGACGCAGTGGGACAGCACACGACACGCTGTGCGGCTCCTCACGAGCTTCTAAATCTTCATTCTGCGCTCTCAGAATGGAACATAAATACTGCGAAGGCGCTTCGTTGCGGAGATACGCTATAAGTGGCCAACCAGGTGGGTAATGCAGACCTTGCAGTAAAGAGTGTTCGGTTTTTAACATAATTAACTTATTTAGCTGAGAAATTCCGCTTGGTAGCACACAGTTTCCGTAGGATATCTTGACACGTGCCCACATTTCCCCCCCTCAATTCCTGGCCTCCCTAACACTCACGTAAAGTAACCATATCAGGCCGCATATCCTCCTTAGACGGAGAGAATTTTTTTCCCCCGAAATGTACGAAATCTAAAGCGTACGACACTCCGTCAGCACACACACAAGACTGTATCGCTGCGTGAGGCACAGATTTTACCTGTAACTCATGAAAATTATAACAAAAAAAATAGAAATGTATCAGTCCCGTGAGTTACTTTAGCCATTCAAAGCATAAGACTAACTTGAATTAAATTAAACAAGTGGCTCGTACCGCGCAGTAAACACTCCGTATCGGTTATACAAACCAGCCAGTTAATGCTGTATAGGGAAATAATCGCTTTTTGTTCTGAGATCCACACAAAACACATAAATACAGTGTGTGGGCAGAAAGTAGAATTATATATAAAGACCCAGTCCGTACCGCGCAGTAAACACACTCCGTATCGGTTATACAAACCAGCCAGTCAATCCTGTATAGGGAAATAATCGCTGTTTGTTCTCAGATCCACACAAAACACATAAATACACTGTGTGGGGCAGAACGTAGAATTTGTGACTGTTAAACTGGCGGTACATATAGTGACCGCTGGGCTGTAAAGGGTTAAATTTCGGTTACACAAACCATTCAGTTAATGTTGCATAGGGAAGTAATCGTTGTTTGTTCTCAGATCTACACAAAACACATAAATACATTGTGTGGGCTGTACGTAGAATAATTTATGTTAAACCAGGTAAACCAGGTGGTAAATACAGTAACCTCCGGGATTTGAAGGGTTATGTAAGTTAACTTAAGGCCAAGGGGTAACAACGCTTCTTAATAACGGTAAGGAGCCGGAGTGCCTTCGTACAGGGACAGTGAAGGGAAGTAACAAATAGTGTTGGTCAAATAAAATAATGACCCTATATAATTTCCAGTTACTTGTTGTCTGCGTGAAATTTGAGCACTGTTATGAGCAAAGCACGCTATCCCATATCACCTGACAGCGCTCTGCCCAAAAGACGTTCCCTGGCACGTTTTCAAAACAATTTTTTTCACTTTTCTCTTGTGTTCCATTTATAATAGACATGCAGAACGGCTATCAGCACAACAAATCCTATAGGCAGAATAAACGGTACAGCTGTTTGTGTCTACACCACTAAGACATACAGACAGTGGAGGTATACTTCCAATCATTCTTAACCTTGGAACTAGCGGAAAGTGAGTAGTTAACTTCAAGCTCCGACCGCTTTATGTCCGGTAAAGACCCCAGATCCCCATTGAATAGGTGACTGGGTGAGTCCGAAGTGTTCTCCTACAAAAGCTGATGGTTGCTAAGGTAGTCACGCTGTACACAGCATCTTACTGATTACGAAGAGTGGTCGCTAGGAACCAAAACTGGTCGGTACTCCGTGCCAGATTCACCCAGTACTATCCAGCCCAACCAATTTATTTTGCCCTTTTGGGGCTTTGTTACAAATTTATACATCATCCCTTTAAGGACGAAACGTTATCTGTTTTAGTTAAAGACCCAGCTCCTACCGCGCAGTAAACACTCTCCATCCCGGTTATAAAATCCAATGTGGAACTGTCGAATATTGGATCTTCTGTTTCCTGTAGTAAAGGGAGACAGTGAGAGTTCTCACTCAAGGGGGGTTGGGGGGGAGGAGCTTCAGTTAATTACAAGGTTCCCAAGCATCGCCCGCTTGTCCTTCTGGTAGGAATAGTATATAAATGAAAGTGTGTGAAAAGAAAAGGTAAAGATTATGGGAACGGCACTTGAAATAAGGGCTGTGGAATTTTAGTAACCCTTAGGCTTTAAAAGGTTAAACATCAGTTCGTACCTCACAAAGAACACGTTCCATGCCCATCAGGAAGATCAATCGCTCGGTGGTATTTATGTAAATAATGAGGCCCTGTTGTGAGAATGACACTGAACGTACAAATATACACGTGGACAAAATTCAAACTTCATTACTGTTAAGTGGTAAATATAGTTACCAGCCGTTTATAGGAGGTTAAGATCCGAATGTTAATGTCGATGCTCTATGTACTCCAACTACACCACAAAAACTCTGCCCTAATTCTTCTTGAATCAAAACATCGTGTGAATATACCTTTTCCATACATGCGTGCTAAGTGTTCTTCCCAGCTTCTTTCAGTTTATCTAATCGCCCACACTATATTTGGTGAGAAGTTAAAATCATCAACGTGCTATCATCCAACTTTTATTCAGCCTCCTCTTACTCCCTGTCAGGTACGCATAAATAATTTTTTCATGGCCCTACAAGTTAACATTCACCCCTGAACGTGACAGACCGAGTTCCACACCCATATAACACTGATAGGCTACATTACTGTTTAGTACGTAACAATATTTAAGTTTTTAGTCGAAAATTGTGAGAAAAAGGACTAGGAAATGACTGGATACACCAAACATTCCACATTTCCTTCTGCTGTTCCTCATGGCTTTGTGTCCAGCTGCACTTACGCAACTTTCGTCTCATCTTCCAATGATTTATGAATCATTATTTTTGTGATCTCTCCTGGATTCTAACCATAACACACAGGTATAGCCTGTTACGGAAAGAACCACAATGAAGTGTAAATAAACAACTGTAGAAAGAGGCGGAACAAGGAAGGAGGAGATAACGGAAGAACGCAAGTGTAATTATTTTACCTTCCGGCACTCCACACTGCGATTTTTGACCGCCATCACCTCTGTCTCCAGCCCGCACTGAAACTACATATTATTAACAATCTTCACCAACTGCTGCTGTCCTTCACGCAGTTTCTGCATTCGTGAGTTGTGCCTTATTTAGCGACTCTGTCAAATGACAATCCGGGGATCGAATTCCGGTGAGGGGCAAGATTTTCCGCACCTGTCCAGATCGGCTGTGAGGCCCACCTGCACAATGCGTACCGCGTCTTTCCCGGGGGTAAAACGTCCAGGGGATGGTGTTGTTCACCCACCCCATGTAGCGCCGAGGTTAAAGAAAGAGTAGCGCTATACCTGTACTCCCCTTCTGGGCCTTCGTGGCTTGTTCTAGGGTGATCGTTACCTTTAAGTTAACAGCCAATATAATTCAGTATCAGTGATGGACGAATGATTACGGAGAACTGATGAAATAATACCGGCTTGGGGGGGTGGGGGGGGACCGAAGTAACAAGATAAAATCTTGTCCCAGTCCACTATCAATTCCATAAGGACTGGCCTGGGATCGAACCTGGTCCTCTGCTCTGGTGGGGTGACTAGCCACCTGAGGTATGACAGGGGCCTTGGGGAGATGTGGGGTACAGCACCAGTGTTGACGGACAGTCAGCAGTGACACTACTCGCTGAATGGGGGCAATATCAGAAGTGTTTTGACAACAGTAAACCACCTTCCAGGCACATCTGGTCTCGTCAGCACGATCAACATCAGCCATATTCTTATACAGAAACACCACTGTCAGTACCGAAATACTGGAGGTAACAATTTGCCGTGTGAGGGCCGACTGGATTACAAACTCGCAGCACATCGACGCCGCTACTAGCACGGCTGGCGCACCCACTAAGGTTTAGTTACTTGCTGTGCGACATTGGGCTGTCGGTTACGTCTCAGTCGAAGGGGGCATTCTGTTGGGGCGAAAGTACGTTGAGTAAGAACTGCACTAGCTGATTACAGTAATTGTGCAATGTGTACCGCACATATTTGTAGTCTGTACAGGGTCATCGAAAAAGATGGAGGGGATTTGAAACCGCTGTAACTTAAAAAGTACGTGTTTCCACAGATTGAAACATTCGAACAATAAATTGTAAGTAGGGTTATTTTTATGCAAGACGGAGCTCCTCCCCATTTCAGTTGCTTTGTGACTGACGTTTTAAATGAGAGATTCGCTGATGCCTGGATCGGAAGGGGTGGACCAATACCCTGGCCACCTCTAAGTCCAGATCTCTCTCCACTTGATTTTTTCCTGTGGGGTTACGTTAAGAACATTGTGTATGCAGAGAAGATAAGGAATATCCAGCACCTGCAAGACTGGATCACATCAGCCATTGAAACTGTAACACGAGACATGATTCAGAAAACGTGGCAGGAGATCGAATTTCGTTTGGACGTCTCCAGAGCTACAAACGGTGCACATATTGAAATGTACTAAGGTAAATTGTGAAGTGAGAGAGAAAACCAACAAGATGCAACAGTTAGATGTTTATTATCAACACTTTCTCAACATGTTTCGGGCATCATTATGCCTATCTTCAGGAGAACAAGACGCGTGTTACTGCACGTAGTGTGCTGTGCTGGTTCTGCTGGATGTGGTTGGTAGCGGTTGTGGGGCGCTGCGTTGTAGGGTGCGAGCACTGTGAAGGTTACTTCCACAGTGCTCGCACCCTACAACGCAGCGCCCCACAACCGCTACCAACCACATCCAGCAGAACTAGCGCAGCACACCACGTGCAGTAACACACCTCTTGTTCTCCTGAAGATAGGCATAATGATGCCCGAAACATGTTGAGAAAGTATTGATAATAAATACCTAACTGTTGCATCTTGTTGGCTTTCTCTCTCACTTCACAATTTGCTCACGATGCACGGTCACAGGAACCTAAAGTACTAAGGTAAGTCTAAAACTTTAAACTTTTCTGAACATTTTAAGACGCAAAACGTGTAAATTCGTCTAGTACTTTTTAAGTTATAGCGGTTTCAAATCCCGTCCATCTTTTTCGATGACCCTGTATTTAGATTTACTAGACTGGCCGGTTTACTAAAGGACTAACTGAAAGGTTAACTAATTATCAAACTGAATATTTGAATGACTAATTAGCTAAGTACAAACCAATTAACTAAATCAGCTAATTGATTAACTGACTGACCAAATAAATAAATACATAAATAAATAAATACATGAAGCAGTCTTTCTTCACAAACTTATAGTTCCTCAGTCAATAGTTCCGCACATTTTATGGAACCACAAGGTTCATCACTGTGCTCACAACAGCTCTCCAATTGTCTCTATCCTGAGCCAGATTAATCCAGTGCACGCCCTCTCGAATATCCTGTATGAATTTCTCCTTTCCTGAAATTTCGTTGCACGTAGGAATGAAACATAATGACGGGATTCTTAAGAGATTTAGTGCCGCAACTGCCGCAGTGCCAGGAGACACAACTACAGACGCACTGCATACAGAAAGGACTGGATCAGTTGAACAAACAATCTTGTGAATACCGCGTCTATGTTAAATTGGCGGTAAAAGACAGGAAAATGGCAACATCTTGGTCACTAGTGTTTAAGCGGATTAAGTTAAACGAATTTACTACTGCACAAGAATAAATGAAAGCAACAACGTGAAGGTATGCCTTATTCATGTGGTTCTGAGTTGAAATCCCGGACAGCAAATAAACCATTTCAGTTCACGAATGATTGTGCTTAGCCGGCTGATTCAGAGGCTAGGAAGGTGTGCCTACTTTACAATGGATCATCACCAAACTTTCCCTTCCAAGTTCTGTCATTTCACGCTTCTAACCTACGTAGTTGATAAAAGGTTGCTTCGTAGCTTACCTATTCTGCTTCAGTTACATACATAAGTATCCTGAAAGGGGAAAAGAGGATTTCGAAAGAATTGTGACATATTTGACAACTATTTTTTGGGTGGGGGCAAGGCAAGTAATTACCTGGTCGCTAAATTTTCAGATAAGTAAACTGACTGCATAGAGTACCTCAAACCTCCGAGGGTGTTTCTTTTTTGGTTGCGTTTCCTGTGGCCACCACAATCGGTAATGTAGTTTGATCGTGAGGGATGGCTTCCACATGTAGGTGTCTCGACACGTCATATCCATCACTTTCCTTTCGGAGATTTAAGTCTCTGTAAATTTTCAGTACACCACATAACCTCACATTTGATGCGATCATAATTACAACACGAAAGCACTATTACTCGTCCAGTCCCTCTTAAAATCGAAACTAATCTAAACTCTACATAAAAATCCACTTCCTGTCCAGCAGAGTAAAATCCATTACCGTCTTCAAGACAATGGCCGCTGTTTGTTCTTGGAACCACACGAAACAAAAACAGAACAATGTGTAACAAAAGCAGAGTTTATCCACGTCAGGACAGGTGGTATACACGTGTTACACGGTTAATAAACCTTCAACTTTTACGCCATTAAACATCACGAACGGACACACTAAGTTAAACACAGATATTTTAGCGAAATCTGGTGTAATGGCGGAAGAATTCAACACACTCTTCGACCAAGCAAAGCAATGTTAACTGACATCACGCTGGTACTTGCTGTGTGGGGGTGTGAGTGAGTGCATTGTGGGAGGGGGGGGGGCTATCGATACTATCGAACAACCTCGATTGATGACGTGTTCTACAGCTGTCACCTGTTGATAACAGTTTATTTGCTTGCTTCTTGTACCGTCCGTTGTGAACCAATGTCGCTTTAGCCATACATGTTCTTGTTCATTGTTATTGATTTTCTTCTTGGCTAATCCTTCTTTCTGAGGACAATAAAGACGTCTGTATTCGTTCCACAGGGACAGTAGGTATTAGGTGGATGAGTCGTGATTCAGTGCTTTGAGCTCGCTGCGCTGTGCGTGCTGGTAATGATCATCTAACTAGTAAGTGGACAAAACTGATTTAAAAAAACAATTTTGAGCCAATCTGAATGTCTTCTTTAACAGTAATACTCTACTGCTTGTAGGGCGCGAACTAGCATAGCGGTAGAGTTAATACCGGTCTGGATCATGCTTCGTGATTGAGATTCTTGGTTGACGAATGGATTCTATCACTGCTTCCAGGCAAATGTAAGGGTCGTACGTCAACGACATGAGGGTGTACATGGGGAGGACAATTACAGCTCCACTCAATCTTAGCTCAGCATTGGATTTGAGTCAACTTCAAGCCGCGGCCACTTTACCCCGGTATCCATTGCACATGGGGGCAGATTCGGCCCCCCCCCCAGAATCAGTCTGAATATTTTAGAGAACAGAAAAAAATTCCCCATCCGGGAATCGAGCTCCGGATCTTTCAGTTCGTAGCCTAGTCACATTATACTGAGCTATTTCGGACCCAGTACTTTAGCCATGAGCTTAGATACCATATAGCAAGAGTACGCAGAGCATAAGGGCCCACGAGTCCATAGCAACAGGCAATTTTGTACACTAATTGAACGCCATCCACTATTCAGGCGAATTCGAGCGTATTCGCGAGAATTCCAGTTCGCGCGAATAAGCTTCAGTGTTGTCAAGGATTTTATTTATTTTAAAATGAAATTGTTGATTACAAATAGATATGGAGAAATCGAAAACAATAAATAGGGCAAAAAAAAATAAAACATTAAATTAGAAGAAGAAAAAGGTAAAAAATTGTCAACACTTAATCGGTTTATTGCAAATAGTAAGGATATCGATCTGTTTCAGTGGAAATGCAAGGTTGATTATGATAGTGTTACGCGAAGTAGCTTTGTACGTCATAAGTAAGATAGTGCCTATCAGTAAGCTTTGCGTTAGGGCCCAAAAATCCTACCTAAGCCACTATCTTTAACACAATGACTGCTAACCATTTCATATACTGTGTGACCTTCAATTTCACAGATTAATTTTTAGAAATCCCACAGAAAGAAACCGCCAAAAACTTAGGCATTCACCTTGACCGCAGGCTGACATGGCATAAACACATCTTTACCAAAAGAAAACAGTTCGCATTGCAACTCCACCGCATGTACTGGATCATAGGAAGAAAGTCGAAGCTGTGACTAGAAAATAAATTGCTAATATACAAAACTATCCTAAAGCCCATCTGGACGTACGCCATTCCACTCTGGGGTACAGCAAGTAATTCCAACATCGAAATACTGCAAAGATTTGAAAATAAAGTTCTCAGATCAATCGTCAACGCCCCACGGTATGTACCGAACACTATTCCACACACCGATCTACAG
>Ga0131853_10006457_pt1 | contig 21167 bp, 17 predicted proteins | sample TergutLab28metaG_FD_92764 | JGI IMG/M metagenome (GOLD analysis project Ga0131853, IMG submission 92764) | Labiotermes labralis P1 segment gut microbial communities from Petit-Saut dam, French Guiana - Lab288 P1 (version 2) (version 2) | ecosystem: Host-associated > Arthropoda: Insects >...
CAATCAGAAATATCGACAACTAATTATACTATCTCAGAGGAGGGCCGGTCAATGGGTGAACTTAAAAAATCGAACGTGCTTGTGACTGCAAGCAACGGCGATACCGTCGAAGGAGCAGGCAACAGCCAGCAAAGATTCCGCGCGAGGGCACACAACCACCAATCCAGCCAAGACAACCGCTCTTTATGAGCGGTTGTCGAAGGACGACGAGCAAGGCGGAACCTCGAACTCCATCCTTAACCAGATGCAGATTTTGGAGGATTTCGCCAGTAAGCATGGATTTACCAACATCCGTCACTTCCAAGACGATGGGGTCAGTGGCACAACCTTTGACCGCAAGGGTTGGAATGAACTCATTGAGGAAGTCCAAGCCGGAAATGTATCTATTGTAGCAGTTAAGGACATGAGTCGGCTTGGCCGCGACCATATCCAGGTGGGTATGTATCTGGACGAGAATGTCAAGGTGAAACTAAGAAAAAAAGAATTTATTTACAGAAAGTTCATAAATACAGCCCCGCAAGCGGGAACAGGCAGACGAGTTGCCTCGACTGCCTGTTCCGTTCTAGCACTTCATAAAATCCTCAAACTTCCAGTGAATTTCCAGATGGTTGTTTGGGAACACAAAGACTTTTTCGACAAGCGCGTTCACGATGTCTTTGACCGTCACCGTTTCGCTCATTACTTCTTTTGTGGTAGCAACGATTTTACGACGCGCTTCTCTATTACGTCCGATTTGACGTATCAAAGCGGTTTGTCTAACCATGTCGTCTATCTGAGCAGTATAATCGTTCTTCATTGCCATAAAAGTGTCGCGGTCGATTTCCCCACTCATAAAACGCTCATAGCAATCTTGCCTTCGCGCCGACAATGCCCTGATTCGGTTTTCGCAATCCGCAATCTTTAGCGTTTCTTCATTCGGCTTGTGAAACCCTGTTAAATCATCCGATCCGATAACTGCTTCTACCTGCTTTTTTATAATCGCAAGCAAAGTATTTTCAAGTTCAAAGGCACTGACTTTCATCTTATGGCACGTAGCATCAGGGAGTGAAAGCGTGTGTACGCAATGGTAGCGTAGCAGATTAGCCGACTTACTATACCTTAAACCATATCCACAGCACCCGCATTTGACAATTGCACCGCTGAAATGCACATTATCCTTATTTTCACCTTCCTGTCCTTTTCCGGCACTTCTGCCCCTATTGCCCCTTTGCAGCAATTTCTGAACCTGCTCGAAAACATCATTTGATATAATCGCCGGGTGTTTATTGGGAATTACTATCCAATCACATTCCCGCATTTTATATCGCTTGCCTGTTTCATAGTCCTGCCGTACTTTCCCGGAAACATAAGCCCCGGTATATTGCACATTCTTGAGCAGATTTCGGACGTTTTCTTCCGTCCACCGGCACTTAGGGAGCTTGTCAGTCGGCGATATGCCATTTCCCCGCATGAGTTTTATATGCTCTGATGGCGACGGGTAGCCAGCTTTGCGTAATTCTTGACTGATTTCCGCGCAGGATAACCCTTGCAACGCCATATCGAACATTTCAAGGACACGGCTTGCCGTAGGTTCAGATATAATCCATTGGCCATTATCGCCACGTCCGTAACCATAGGTTGGTGTTCCGCTAATGATGTTGCCGCTTACCATTCGGGAACGATAGGAGTTATTTTCGTTGCAAAGCAGCTTTTTTATGGGTTTCTCATTTATCCCTCCTTTGATTCTGCCTAATAATGACTGTACAGCGGCAAAGTCCCCTTTGCTGATAATAGGAGGATGCCTGTCGGGTATCACAATCCATTCAGATTTGTCCGTCAAGATATGGCTTTTCGCACCAACGGCTTTTTGTACATATCTTCCCGATACATAAGTCCCTGTGTACTGCTCGTTTACAAGGATAGCGTTGATAGTTGACGTTGGCCAAGCAAATTCCGGTATTATGCCTTTTCCGCGTTTTATTTTCCTGTATTCGAGCGGAGTCGGGTGTTTGGCGGCGCTCAGATAGTTTCGGATTTGCGAGATGGGAACGCTGTCAAGCGCCTTTTGATATATCAGCCTGACCACCTCTGCCGCTTCTGCGTCTGGTTCCCATTTTCCAGTCGCCATATTTTTCTTGTAACCATAAATGGCATTAGCGACAACATTATCACTGCTTCGCATCTTAACGCGGCGCGCGCTCTTGATTTTCTGCGATAAATCAAGGCTATAGTGCTCGTGCATCAAGAATTTGAAAGCAATCTCAATACCGCCTGTGCCGTCTTTGTGGTCGTTGGAATCAAACCCGTCGCTTACCGCTATAAAACGGATGCGGTAAATCGGAAAAACCTGCTCGATGTAGTAACTGCTCTCGATTTCGTTTCGAGCGAACCGCGAGAAGTCCTTGACGAGTATACAGTTTACTGCCGGAATCGCTGCGGCACACCAGCGAGGGGTTAGATTTGGAAGAAAACTTATTGAGAAGCCAGCGAACTTTGAAGCCGTCCGTGACCTTTGGGAGTGCGGAAAAATATCTGCCAGCGAAGCTGCGCGTAGATTAGGGGTTTCCCGGCCAACATTCATGGTGTGGATTGGAAAAAATTAGGCGAAGAAATAGCAGGGGTTTCCTGCAGTTGCACATAAAGGCTGCTTTTTTCGTGATTGACAAGCCATGTGTTTTGCTGTATAATTTTCTCTGTAGGAAAATAGGGCTTCCTGACGGGAAATTAACAATAATTGGAAATAATGTTGCAAATAAATGGTAGCCGTTGGTTTTACAGCAAGCGGCTTTTGTTCCGTTACAGACAGTAAAATACTATAACTAGGTCGAGGGGGGGTACGGTTAGGGCATAACTTTTTAAATATCAATAAATTCTGCGTGGACGTGTAAAGTTATGCATCATAAACAATTTATTTGCGACTGGGGATAAAATAATGTACAATGATAAATTGTTATCAAAAACACAGGAATTTCCTTGCATAAAAGATATGTTTGGAATAAATACGCCATGTGTAATAGCGGGTCCTTGTGCTTTTGAAAATTATGAGCAAGCAGATATGATTGCTCAAAATTTGGTTAGAAATAGGATAAATCTAATGCGAGGGGGACTTTTTAAGCCACGTACATCGCAATATAATTTTCAAGGACTCGGACACGATGGTTTAGAAATAATAAATTGCATTAGGAAAAAATATGGTTTGCGCATAGTAACAGAAATTTTAGATGTACGGGATGTCGAAATTGGACTAACCCACTCAGATGTTATTCAAATAGGTTCTCGAAATATGTTCAACACACCTTTATTAAAAGAAGTTGGTCGCACACAGCATCCAGTATTATTGAAACGTGGAATGATGGCAACGCTGACAGAATTTATGTTTGCTGTTGAATACATCATCAATGAGGGAAATAAAAACATAATTATGTGTGAAAGAGGAGTTAGAACATTTGAAAACAGTGTTCGCAACCTCATAGACATATCGTCAATTGCAATAATAAAACAAGAAACATCATTACCAGTTATCGTTGATTTAAGCCATTCTTTAGGAAATAGAAAAGATATTTTACAACCTATAGCTAAAGCAATGGTAGCTCTTGGTGTAGATGGTTTAATGGTTGAAGTGCATAATAACCCTAAAGAAGCATTATCAGATTCCGAACAACAATTATCTTTAAAAGAATTTGATATATTTTTGAGTTCTACAGAAAAATTATTGAATATAACGTAAGTTAAATATTTCCGCTGTTTTTTGAAGATGTCCTTGAATGAAGAGGTTCAATATGCAGTTGTACGATTTGCATATCCACACGCATCTTTCGATTTGTGCGTCAAAAACTAACACTTCTGCCATTGACTATGTCCGCGAGGCTGAAAAAGGCAGTTTATGTGCTATAGGATTTACTGACCATGCTTTGGGATATGCGGGTGTCAGGCGCGTGGTATTGGTACGAAAATCAGGATATTGAGCGATTAATCCAAATAAAAAAAGAAATTGAGAATATAGATACAAATATAAAAATATACGGAGCTGAATGCAAATACGCTTAACAGACAACAGAGAAATATTATCAAATAGGTATAGTTTGAATTAATATGGTGTTTATGTGAAAAATACAAGAAATAATTTAAAGTGTTTAGAGCAAGTGGGTTTATATAAACTCCCAACTTTTTTATTTTTCCTAACCTTTTGATAATTCAATCAGTGGACAAATAAGGTGCAAAATTCACTATAAGTGGGAGTAGTGTTGTGCTTGTTTGTAAACCAACAATGATTGTAAAAGGCTTCTGTGGTTGGAACAACACAACCGCCAGAAGCCTTTGTTTTAGGGATTATATTACATATCACTTCACTTATATTCGTGGGATTTCGTATCAAAGACAAGATAATCATTTCTACGTAGAGGTTGGAATTGATACAATGTAACGGTTATATCGGACAGGTTTGGTGCATCGACTAATTTATGGTAAAAATAACCCCATCAAGGATATGCCTCAATGGGATTCAAAAGCGTTTATTTCCGTGCCGTCTTTGAAAGTAAATCGTACATCCTTGTAATTGTAAACTGCAGCATAATCCACCAACCCGTGCCAGAGCCCTTCGTCAAATTCGGTTATCAACTCATCCTGCTTTCGTAATTCGGCAATGAACCCGGCTATCTTCTGTCCTCGCGCTTTGGTTTCGGATATCTGCCCGGTCAACTCATCAATCCGGGTTTGCGCGGAATTGAAACGCACCACCAGCGCATCATATCGTTGTTGGTATTCTGATTGGTTAAGGGCAACATTGGCATTCTCGTTTATGCATTTTTGGATTAAATCGGCAGTGACGGCTAATTCCGCTTGGAGCGAAACCTTCTCGGCTTCCGGCGCGGTGGTATCGAATAAGGTTTTATGTATCAACATAGTATTGGCGATAATTTCGTTTTTATCGGTCAATAGCATGTTGACGGCCTTTACATACAATTCCTTGATGGCATTTTCATCAAAATGGGGCGTTTGACATTTATTTTCGTCTTTGAATTTGCCGTTGCATTGATAAATTGTGCGGCGATATTTGCTGTTGCTATGCCAAACCTTACTGCCAGAGCAAGATTTATAGGGAAACAAAAAAATGCGGTAAAATCGGTTTGTTTGCGAATGTTAAAGTCCGGATTTACTTCCAACCGGGCTTTTCAGATGGTGCGATTAATCGAAATGCAGTCGCTAAATGCTTTATTAAAATTATAGATGTTTGGGCTTTCAGCTTAAAACCCCGCACTTTCGGCATCTTGCTATAGTACGGGACTTCATAAATTACCTTATTGGTTTGTACCCAAATATGATGATAACGTTAGCAAATTCAATATGGCAGATTAACAACCCAAGAATTGAGTGCGTTAACCCCTGATTTCAAGCGGGTTTTAAGCAGATGAGAAAGATGGTAAGGTGCTACGAGGCGTAGCCTAAGCGTCCGACTGCAGGATATCAAAATACGAAAGGTAAAGGTATCGTTGTTAAAATGAACACACTTAATTTTCTATTTCGAATCGTTCAGACAATTTACCTTCATATTTATCTATTGCTAATATCCTGACTTTTTCACCTAAAAAATGGAAGTTACCCCGCAAACACAGATAAACACAATATTTGCGGGGTCTTATAATGAAAAATTGGCGGAATAAATATGTGGTACAGCACCCGTAGGTAAGTTTACGGGGTTGCCACAAATATTCGAATATTCTCACAAATACAGCATACCACTATTTTTATTACTACACCACAAATTTATTCCAATGAGTTGACTCTCTAAACCCGCTGTCCATATGGGCTAGAAGGTGTTTTTTTCTTGGACAAGTGCTAAAGTCGGGGTATCGTGGTTAAAATGAACACACTTAATTTTCTATTTCGAATCGTTCAGACAATTTACCTTCATATTTTTCTATTGCTAATATTCGATTAGCATGATATTTATATAACTCCATTTCAGGCTTTAACAAATGGATATAACTATTTAAGCACACATCAATTTCTGGAACTGAAAACAAATAATGACTTACATATAAAAAAGAAGAATCTTTGTTTGCTCTATAATCGACAGCAACATAAGTAAAAGGAATAAATATATCTAGATAATATATGTTTACATCACGCTTACTTTTAAGCTTATTTAATGTATCGTGAAATATATTCCATTTTTTTATTATGTCTATTTCATTATTTCCAAAATAGTCAACCAGACTTCCAATTGTTTTTTCACTGGGTAGAGCAATGTTCAACGACACAGAATCTGGAATATAGGTGAGTTCATATAAAATGAAGTGTAAGTTATTCATATTTATACCGCTTATAAAAACACATTCACATGCATTTCTCATTAATTCAATCATACTTCTTCCATATTTATCTTTTGGTGAACGAGTAAACTTATTCAATTTCGTTATGAAAATATCGTCAACAATAATATCATTGTTGGAAATTTTATTGAAACTATTTGGCATAGCTTCTTTAAATATTTCAAGAGGGTCAAGTGCATTTTCAATGCATAGTGCGATTATATCAGCTACCGAAATAACGATATCACCAGACTCTATTTTACTCAATTTACTCGTTGACATTACCTTCCCGCAAAATTCCTCTTGATTAAGACCAAGATTATTTCTTTTAGTTTTTAATATTTTGGAAATATTTTTTACAACATCCTTTCCTTTTATTAATGAATCGACATCTGTAATCATATACACGTTCCTCTCTATACTGTGCTGGTTTGATGATTTCCATATATTATCATATTGCATTGTATCCATTGTATAATCAATCAATACAAACAGAGTATCGTAAAGCAATCACGTTTCCATTGCGGAAATATATAATTTCCCTTATGGAAAATAATGCTTGACACAATGGAAACCATCAACTATAATTATTTTAACGCAAAAGCACAAAAAAGTCTACAATAAATTTCCGAATTGGAAATATAACCATCGTCTCCGAACTTAAAGCAAACATGTTTTGAAATGGAGGATTATTAATGAAAACAAATATATGGGTTGTGGTGGGTTACAGCGGGTCAGGCAAAACAACACTCACACAAAAGATAGGATTAAAGTTAGGTTTACCCATAGTAACGTACAACCAGTATTTAACCGAGTTGTCTCATCAAGAAGGCTACTCGCATAAGAATGATTATTTTCGTAATACCCCTGTTGATGAGTTCAAGCAGGCGTTAGACCGATATGCTATAGATAAAATTAATCTTTTTGCCGAGACCAACAATACCTTTTTAGTCGAGGGGATATGCTCGTCAGATGGTTTTATCAAACTTCGTAGCAACCCCTCCATGTGCGTGCGTCTATTTTATATAGAAGTGCCTGAAGAAGAACGTATGCTTCGAGTGGCAGGCAGAGATGGCGCTGTATTCTTCCCCAAGGAGCGACACAAGAAAATGCTTGGCTTAGATGAATTGGTTAAAATGGCTGATTATGTCATAGATGGAATGAAGGAACATATAACTTCTGTTGATGAAAAAATAGCGTCTATGGTTGATGATATGATAAAAATAATTCAAGATTCAAAGAGTACGGCTTGATATATGCTAACAGATGCGAAAGGTATAAGCGTTTCAAAAAAAAAGACAAGGAGGCTTAACAATGGAGAAAGACATTATATTAAAATGCTTTGACAATTGGGACACTCTATCATGCAAATTTGATGCAATATTTCGTTGCATAAATGATATGCTAGTTGAAAAAGGCATTAACAAAAATGACATAAAAGTTATTGCATTTATCAGTAGCATAGAGAAGGGTGAAATTCGCTATTTTGACTCTCATTCAATGATTGCAAGCGGTTCATCACAATGCATACCTTCAATGAAGGATAGGCATGAAAGTCACACTTTGTGCAAATTGTTTAATTTTGACTTTTTGCATAAATTAACGGTTCTTTCTCAAAAACAAGCTTCTTCAACCGAATCACATAATGAAGTATTCCTTACTAGAAAATATCACGATGTATTGGTTAATGGCGTTGCAACATATAGTGAAAAACCAGAATACATCAATTTTTCAACTGCGATTTGTTCTTATTTGTATTATGAAATAATGCAAAACAAATTAAACGACTTTACCGTAGAAGATTTTAATTTCAGTTTTGATAATATTAAATTGCAATCACTTGATGGATATGATGCGGACGAAGAAGAAGAAAAAGCTGAAGCGTATCTTTTTGCAATGGATATGAGCTAGGAGGGCGTATATATGGATGTTTTTACTGAAAAAGAAATCGTTGAATTAATTTCCAAGCATACTGGCATTTCTATTCATTTGGTAAAACGAGAAAACTACCAGAGCAATGGGCTTGCAACGCAAATAGATGGAGATATTCAGCTTTATTTTGCTGACGAGTTAAAAATTATTTGTAAGATTCAAACAAAGAATTTTTATGAAAAACTCGGTGCAAGAATTGACCCTGATAAAAGCAAGGGGATTTTGGACTTATGGTTGGATGCTCCACACAGAATGAAAAACCATCACAAAAAAGAGGCGCAAATATACGCTAACATAACCCCCGCAGTTAAGGAATATTTGCCTCATTTTTATGGTGGGTATTTCGATGATTACAGAAGTGTTATTTTAATAAAATACATTGAAGATGAAGATATCACAAATATTACGAACGAAGAAGCCGCTGTTGATTTCTTGACATCCCTTCACTCGCTCTACTATGAAAATATAGAGTTGTGTAGAAAAACTGGAACTTATATTACATCAATGCATGATTATAGCGACTCAAAAAAAGTATACTTACAATTAGTTGAATGCATAGAGACTAATTATGCAGGGATTTATGATGAGTATTTGTGTGATGCCAAAATATTCGCAAAAAACATTGAAGATATATACACGGAAATTGTTAATCACGGCAGAACCCTTTGCCACGGTGATTTTGCTCACGTAAATATGAAAAGAGCGAATGGTGGTCAATTACAAATTTATGATTGGGAAACATCGTGCTATATAAATCCCGAGTATGATGTGATTGCCCTCTTAGTACGCTCTAAGGGTAATATTACTGACGAATATATCTTATCTGTATTAAAGCGGTATTTTTTCCAAAGCAAAATAAGAACAGATGTAAAAAATTTCCAAAAATGTCTGCTCATAAATTTGCATATGCAGTTTTGGTATGGGTATGCATGGATACTGCCAATGCTGATTGGCAAAGAAATTCGGAGTTCGAATGGGTTGTTGCCTGAGATGGATAACCTGATGCACCTGTTCAAATTTCTTAAAAACAACAATTTGAATATGGTGTTACAGTGATAATACAATGCTGTGCGTAAATTTAACTGGAAGGTGGGGGTGCTGTGGGAGACCATTTTTATCATGTAAGCATTGGGTGTGAGAACAATACAAATAATTTAATACCGACAGTTGAATTTCCCATTCGGGACTTTATATTTAACGGAATCTTACAGGAATTATCAATTAACTTTGAAACTGTTACCTTGAATGGGACAGAGGTAGAAATTGCTCAAATTGCGAAATCGCTTGCGATTACCTTAATAACGAAAGTTTCTGAAACAGATGAGTACAATGGACACGATAAAACATTTAATGAGCATAAGATGAAGTTATATGATTTAAACGAGAATGAAGAGAATATTTTGGTCTTTAAGTATTTTTGGTTTCCATCATGATTTATATACATTTATAGCGGGCTTACTTCCCTGAATAATAAAAAAGAAGGAGTGTTTAGTATGAATGGTATTCTCCAAGGAGTAACATCTTGTAGCCTTTACACTGGCACATTTGGACGAAAAGGATGCACAGGAAATTGTCTAGGGTGCTATATCGGCGATACAGAATTCAAGGAGGACAGTTCTGTACATCAAGGAACTGTTGACCAAGTTCATGAATTGCTGTCGGTACTTCCGAATTTAAAACGTGTTTTTATATTTGGAAACCCCGACCCATCTGTTGACCCCAAGTTTTGCAACGAAGCCGCGAGAATATTCCAAAGCAAAGGAATAAAGGTGCTGTTCGTAACGAATGGCTTTGGGGGAACAGAAACAATTAAGACCCTCATTGATGGGTTACAACCTTCTCTTATTAGCGGGATTGCTTTTTCCATTGATTCGCTTGATGATAAAAAAAATTCTGCGATGAAGGGAACAAGAATACCACTGGCGGACACCTTACAGAGCATGGAGTATGTGCAAAGCATGGGAATTAATACAAAGGTTTATTTTGCAATATGGCTTCAGAACATGGATGAGAATTGGAAGGCATTTGTTAATTTTTTCGAATCCCGTGGCGTTCATGTAGGAAATGGATATGGAAGTGTGCAAGCGGCTCGTGGTCGGATTGAGCATGTCCCCGAAGAAAAAATCCTTGAAATCCAAGAAAAATACGCTGACATTAGGCTTCCTACCCTGCTGGCTAATGATGAAGATTACGAAGAGTACCTTTCAACTTTTGTTGCAAAAAATCAGTTTAAATGCACAAATTTTGACCATATTAAAGTGTATTTTACTGAAAAAGCGTTGAAGTCAACTTACTACTGTCCAATAATACCAACCATTTATCCAAAGTATCTCGTAAATATTCGTGATATTGGTAAGCACGAATTTCACGATGAATTGATTAAGACGGGGTGTTGTCCTGTTTCAAAATTTGCTTTGGGGTTTGAATGCAAAAAAACTCGCCCTGTGTGCAGATTTTACAAAAAATTACCCAAAACAGCACCCACGAAGGAGTTAAAATCCTAACTTGAAAGGACGGTGATGAGCATGGAGAGTGTGCTTCATAGCGTTGAAATGTGCGGTCTATTTACTGGTACAAATGGACGAAGGGGATGTACTGGAAATTGTGCCGGGTGCTATGTCGGAACAATTGAAGAAGACCACCCTATGTATCAAGGTAATATTGAGCAGACTAAAGAGTTGCTGGAATTGTTGCCGAACTTAAAACGAGTTTTAATTTTTGGTAATCCTGACCCGTCTGTTGACCCGGAATTTTGCAACGAAACAGCAAAACTGTTGCAAAATAAAGGTATCCAAGTTTTGTTTATTTCAAATGGAGTCGGTGGCGTAGAAACTGTAAAAAAGGTTATTGACGGTTTAGATACATCCCTTATATTTGAATTCGGATTTTCCATTGATACATTAGATGAAAAGAAAAATTCTGCCATGCGTGGAGTGAAGCTATCCTTGGAAAATACGCTTTATAGCATGGAATATTTGAAAGGATTAGGCGTTAAAACAAAAACATCGTTTACAATATGGCCTGCAAATATGGATGAAAATTGGAGCGAATATGTAAAATATTTTGAATCCCGTGGCATTAATGTAGACCATGGGTTTGGTTGCATACAGGCTTCACAAGGACGAGTGCATCATGTTCCCGAAGAAAAAATACTGGAAATTAGGAAAGCGTATACTGACATGAAGTTAGCCACAATATTGGCGAACGATAAAGAATACGAAACGTATATGTCTGGTTATGTTGCGAATAACAAATTAAAATGCACTACCTTAAAAAACATTACTGCCTATTTTACCAACGGAGGTATTAAAGCTACTTATCTATGCACAATTTTGTCAACGATCTACCCTAAGTACCTTGTTAACATTCGTGACTTGCACTCCATAATTCCAAGTGAATTTCATGAAGATACAATAAAAACAGGATATTGTCCCGCCTCAAAGCAAGCATTGGGTTTTGAGAGCGCAAGTCTACACCCTGTTTGCAGATATTACAAACAACAGCTTGCAGATGTGCCGTCAAATCTTCCGAGAGCTAGTTATTTAGCATAAAGACGTTGCTACGTTTATTTTTGATAAACTTACTACTGCATAGAGGAGTGATTAAATGATTGATTTACATGTTCATACAACCTCTTCTGATGGAGGTCTGACACCGACGGAAATTATCCAATATGCAAAAGAAAAACAACTGGTGACTGTGGCCATCACAGACCATGACAGCATATCTGGAATATATGAGGCAGTTGAAGCGGGAAATAAACTGGGCATTGAAGTTATAGCGGGAGTTGAATTATCAACAAGATATGGCTCTCATGACATTCATATACTTGGCCTAATGGTGGATGTAAAGAATGCTGGCTTGAAAGATATTCTTGCCGTCCATGAAAATGCACGTGAAACACGATATATGCAAAGCATTGATAAATTGGTAGAGTTAGGCTTTGACAATCTTTCTCACGATGATTATCGAGAAAACAAAGAGAGTAACAACTGGAACATTGGAAAGTATCTGCTCAAGAGAAATGTGGCTGAAAATTACAAAGAATTAAGCAAACGATACACTGGAAAAGGAGGACTAGCTCATACTCCCTATCCAATTGAAAGGCTTACAACATCACAAGCAATTGCCGTTATTCATGGCGCTGGTGGATTGGCTATATACGCCCACCCCGGACGTAGCAATTTTGATATAACCGAACTTGAGCAAGTAATTGTTGACCTCAAGAACATGGGATTGGATGGCATAGAGACCCTTCATTATTCTCATACAGCAGAGTTTTTTGAGATTATCAATAATTTGGCAAACAAGCACCAACTTTTCATATCGGGTGGGAGCGATTACCATGGAAAAGCGCGTTCAAGTGATTTAGGCGAAGGCTTACAAGGTATTCCGGTACCTTATACTGTATTAGAAACAATGCGTAAACATAAGGTTGAATAGCTTTCATGTTTTCATAAGATTTTTATTCGCCATCAACGGGTAGTATTCTAAAAAAGGGGTGTAAAGTATATGAATAATATTTTGAATTGTGTCGATACCTGTGTTTTGTTTACAGGTACATATGGTCGTAGAGGTTGCACTGCTAATTGCCTTGGGTGCTTTGTTGGCGATTCCGAAATAAATAGACCTATGTATCAAGGCAATATAGAACAAGTTTATGAATTGATATCGGTATTGCCAAGCTTAAAACGAGTTAATATCGTGGGAAATCCCGACCCTTCTGTTGATACCCAATTCTGTAATGAAGTTGCAAAGTATCTGCAATCACAGGGGAAACAAATTTCTTTTTGCACAAATGGCGTGAAGAGTGGCCAAGTTGCCAAAACTCTCATTAATGGGCTTGACCCTACGTTAATTCATGCATTCGTTTATTCCATTGATTCTCTTGATGAAAAAACGAACTCTATTATGAGAGGAACAGAAATATCCTTGCAAGATATTTTTGATAGCATGAAGCATCTGAAAACGTCGGGCATTGGTGTTCAAGCCTTCTTTACCATTTGGCCAATGAATATGAACGAAGATTGGGATGCCTACAGAGATTTCTTTGAATCTCGCGGTGTTCATGTAAATGGTAGATTTGGTAATGTTGAAACGGCAAAAGGCAGAATTTCGCATGTTCCAGAAGAAAAGATTTTAGAAATACGGGAGCAGTATAAAAATGTGCGTTTGAGCGTGCTGTTGGCAAACGATGGCGAATATAGTGATTATCTCACAACCTTCGCCGCTAAGGATGAATTTAGATGTACCGACCTTAAAAAGATAAAGATATATCTTACTGATGAAGGCATCAAAGCTTCTTATTGGTGTCCGATAGTCTCGACAGTTTATCCTGAATATTTTATGAACATTCGAGATTTGAAACTTCCTGCTTTTTATGAGGATTTGCTTAAAACGGGGATTTGCCCTGTAGCAAAAGAAGCATTCGGTTTCAAAAGTGCAAATTTGCACCATATTTGTAGGTTCTATAAGAACATCCCCAAAAAAACATTGACTTACAACTCTCCTGTATCTTTCTAAGTTTATAGAGGGAAGGAACAGTATGAAGTGTCAAAAAGGAGTGATATGATGCATGGAGAGAGTATACGATTCGATTGTAAAAAAAGAGCCTATAAATAAAGGCTATTCTAAGGATAAGAAGTTTATAGCAAGCACAAAGGACGGGACGTGCTATTTGTTGCGTATTTCTCCCATGTCATTATACGAAAACAGAGAGTTGCTGTTTTCAATGTTAAAGCAAGTGGAAGCGCTTGGAATACCAATGTGCCTCCCTGTGGAGTTTGGCGTTTGTGAAAGCGGTGTTTATTCAATACAGAGTTGGATTTGTGGAGATGATTTGGAGTCTGTGCTACCTAAATTATCTCCTTCCGAACAATACAAATTTGGAAAAAAAGCAGGAGAAATGCTTCTGAAAATACACACAATTACATCGCCTAATACACAAAAAGGATGGGATGTGCATTTTAGCAAAGTGGCAGGTGAAAATATTAAGCTATATCAAGATTATGAATCTAAAATTGAAGGATACGAACATTTTGTTGATTACATTCAACAAAACCTCCATTTACTACGAAACCGGCCACAATGCTTCCATCATGGTGATTTTTATACTGGAAATATGATGACTAAAGACGGGGATTTAATAATTATTGATTTTGACCGTTATGCATTTGGAGACCCATGGAAAGAATTTGACCGTGTTGTGTGGAGTGCGAGGACAAGCGATTATTTTGCTACTGGACAAATAAACAGATATTTTAACGAAGAGCCTCCTTTGGAGTTTTTCAAATTGCTGAATTTGTATGTAGCAAGCACTATGTTATCTTATGTTTCATGGGGCGTTCCATTCAAGCAGAGTTGGCTAGAAAACATGAGCAACCCCTTTCCGGCGTGGTATCTAAGAGATTTTGCAAAATAACATTCACACAAAGAAGGTGGATTGTATGGTATACAAGAAGTTGGGAGAAACGGGGATCAGTATATCAAGGCTAGGGTTTGGCTGTATGCGGTTACCTATGATCGAAAAAGATGGTAATGTCTGTGTAGACGATGAATTAACCATTCCACTTTTACAAAAAGCTGTAGATATGGGTATTAATTTTTTTGATACTCACTGGTTTTATTGCAAGAAAGATAGCCAACGAGCCGTTGGTGTAGCTCTTAAATCAATGCGAAACAAAGTCTATATATCCACAAAAATCATGCTGAATTTGATTCATTGTGCCGATGATTTTGACAAATATTTGCACTTAGCACTAGAGCAGATGGGCTTGGATTATTTGGATTTTTACCACCTTCCTGCGCTTAGTTATGGCATTTGGAAGGAAAAAATACTGCCGTTAAAACTTTTAGACCGAGCAGAAAGCGCAAAATCAAAGGGGCTTATAAAGCATCTTAGTTTTTCATTTCACAGCGACACACATAAAATGCCCGAATTAATTGATAGCGGTGCATTCTCAACCGTTTTAGGACAATACAATATCATTGACCGTAGCAATGAGGAGATATTTTCATACGCTAAACTTAAAGGACTAGGCACAATGGTTATGAGCCCACTTATGGGAGGTGTACTTACTGATGGCGGGGATAATTTATTAAGGCGTTTGGAATCAAATGCATCATCTGCGGCTGAAATGAGTTTGCGTTTTATATGGGGTTTGCCAACTATTGACATAATATTGTCAGGTATGTCAGATATAAAGCAACTAACAGAAAATGTAGAGTATGCAAACCGCTCTACTACAATAACTATGGATGAACGACAAGCCATAATCGACAGATGCCACACATTAACAGCGCTCAATAATTTATACTGCACAAATTGTAATTATTGTGCAGTATGTCCCGAAAACGTCCTTATTGGCGATGTGTTTCAATTGTACACACAGCACAGTGTTTGGGGGTTGAGTGATTCTGTGCGCAAGCGTATTCATCGCGGCATAACACAAGGTTGGAAGCAAAAACAAATTGGTGGAACTGACCCGTCAGTTTGTATTGAATGTGGCGTTTGTATTTCACATTGCCCTCAGAATATTAACATCCCTAATGAATTGAAAAGAGTGTGGGATATCTTAAAAAATTTATAAAATTGCTATAATATTTTGAAATAAATAACAAGATCGCAACGGCGATTTGAAACCGCCTCGCCAAAATTTATAATAATTCATCGATATTAATAAAATTAACCGCAAATCTGTTTATTTTACCGTGCTGTTTGGCGACGCTATATTTAGTGACGATTTAAAATGTATGTTAAACTAAGACAACCATATTACAACAAAAAACCGTTAAAATTCTATTGGACAAATTTTATTTCAAAAAGCCCGCGCATACGCTGTATGACACAGGGCTTTTTTCATGCCCACAAGGAGGTTTTGTCCATGTCATACAAACCCATCCACACGCTGGATGAACTACAAACCTACCTATCTGGCGCGGACATTGTCGCTTTCGATTTTGAAACCGCGCCGACAGAAAAATACAGAAAAGAAGATAAAGCCGCGCTGGACGCACACAAAAACCGCATCGTAGGAATTAGCTTTTCCGTAGCCGAGGGCGATGGGGTTTACTTGCCACTGGCGCACCGCACCGGGGATAATACTCCCGACCCGGAGGCCATATGGAAGTGGCTGGAGGGTTTCTTCACCGACCCAAACGTGGTGAAGATTGCCCACAACCTCGCATTCGAGAGCCAATTCCTGTATGCGCTGAGCATAGTAATACAAGAGCCTTGTTACGATTCGATTGCCGCCGCGCAATTAATCTACAAAGACGAACAGCAATTCCGCTCCCTTGGGGAGTGCGGTTTGAAAACACTGGCACAGGAATGGTTCAATGAGCAGCTTCCATCATATGCCGATGTGGTTGGTGACCGTCATTTCGATGAACTCGACCCCAGCGAAGAGGCCACCGTCCGCTACGCTTGCGCGGATGCGGATTATTCCCTGCGGGTTTACCATTTGGTGAATGGCTGGTTTGACCGCCTTTTGCCGAAGCATCGGTATATCGTGGAGAAAGTGGAGTCCCCAACCGCTGTGTACACGGGCATCATGCGCTACAACGGCCTCCCAATCGACAGACCGCTGATGGAACGTAAAGGCACAGAGGCCGCCATGAAACTGACCGAACTCCGCGATAAAATCCGGTTCATCATTGGTGATATTAAGATCGGGGAAAATGCCTCGACCCTTGCCTTTAAGCGTTATCTGTTCGATACGTTGAAACTTCCAAAGATGAAATTAACCGCTAAGGAAAAAGATGCACTGGATGACGAAGCCATTATTCTATTGAAAGAATGGTGTGCCGATAACCGTGAAGAACTTGTTCCAATGTTTGATTTTGTACAGGAATATCGCCATTACGCAAAGATGAAAAGTACGTATATAGACGGCTACCTAAAATACATTAACAGCGCAACCGGGCGGCTTCACCCGGATATGTTGCCATTGGCTACCGAAACCGGGCGGTTCGCATCTAAAAACCCCAACTGCCAAAACATGCCTCGCGCTGGGGCTGATGATGTTGGTGTACGGAACTTTATTTGTGCAACCGAAGGCAAGGTTCTGCTGGCCATTGATTTTTCCCAAATCGAACTGCGTGTCGGTGCATTCTACTGCAAGGATGAAAAGATGCTGGAAACCTACCAAACTGGGGGCGATATCCATGCGCTGACCACGGCGGTCATTTATCGGATTCCATTGGAAGAAGCTGCCGATAAATCCCATCCGCAGTATAAGGAACGCCGGACAATTGCCAAAAACTGCAACTTCGGCACATTCTTCGGCCTGTTTCCAAAAGGGCTTCAGAAAACCTTGAAATTTAAGGCGGGGCTTGAGGTTGATATAACCGAATGCGAACGAATCATCCGAAACTTAAAAATTGGTTACCCGCGCCTTTCCCGTTGGCAAGAAGAAATTAAGAAACGTGCCAGCTTCCGAAAGTATACCGAAACATGGCTCGGACGGCGGCGCAATATACCCGAAATATCCTCGTCCAACTGGAACAAAAAATCCTTTGCCGAGCGTGTTGCGATGAACACTCCGATACAGGGAACTGCGGCGGACATCCTTAAATTAGCACTTGGACGAATTATCCAAGGCTTGCCCGAACGTCCGTGGTTACGCCCTTTATTGCAAATTCACGATGAATTGGTGTTCGAAATACCCGAAAACGAGGTAAATAACGCTGTGGATTTCATCAAAAAATGCATGGAGACACGCCCTTTTGATGTGTTTTCCGTGCCAATCGTGGCCGAGTCCTCCGTGGGGAGACGCTTTGGCGAAATGAAAGAAATGGAGGGAGACCATGTCTAATTATACACTAAACCCTATGAACATTTCATCAGAAGAATTCCTTGGTGCATTTTTCCAAGCACAAGACACCGTTTGCATTCGCGTGTTCAGCGACAAGCCGGGGAGCGCGTTTGCCGGGATTAAAATGGAAACGACACAGGGACATTTCGACAAAATCGCAAATGAATTACACAATCACAACGCGCAAGGGCGAGGCATATACTTTACCATTAACTTCGGCGGCCACGAAGATGCCGCGATTAAACGCATTAACGCCCAATTCATGGAATGCGATGATTTACCGCTAAAAGAACAGCTTATCAAAATACAGGAGTTTCCCATCGAGCCTTCGTTGATTGTAAAAACACGGAAAAGCCTACATTGCTATTGGCTTATAAAAGAAGGCATAATTGAAAAATTCCGGCATGTGCAGAAGCAGTTAGTCGCGCATTTTAGTGCCGACCCGAAATGTATCAATGAAAGCCGGGTATTTCGTATCCCCGGATTTTATCATTGCAAGGAAGCACCCGTGATGGTAGAAATCATAAAATACAATCCCGAACTTAGGTACACCCAAGATGAACTGTCTGCGGTTTTGCCCGAAATCCCGGATGATAAACCTTACGATTTGACTATTGTGGATTCGTCATCAGACCGTGGTAAACAGTTGGGGCTGAAAGTCGTTGGGTTGAAATGCCAGTTTATTAAGCACTGCAACAAAAATGCCAAAACCCTCTCCGAGCCGGATTGGTACGCCATGATTACCAACCTTGCCGTGTTCAAAGGCGGCGATGCGGCGATACATAAGCTGTCGAAGCCGTACCCGAAATATTCATTTGAACAAACTGAAGCGAAAATCGCACATTTCCATAATTCCAAAACCAAACCCATGACATGCGCTAAAATCGCGGAAAATGGGTTCAAATGCCCCAATTATGGCAAGTGTAAAAGCAAATCTCCGGCTGGGCTGGCCTATTACGCACTGGATATGAAAGACATCCGCAAGCGGCTGGAGTCATGTAAAACGGTTGATTCGCCTGTGGATAATATCGCCATCGTCCGCGAGTTTATCGAAGATTATATGTACAACATCGACACGGGCATGGTCGAGGCGTTCGTCAATTACGAAATAAAAGCGAAGTTTGGCTTCAAGACTCCGGAACTGCGGCGGTTTGCGACTTTTCACAAAGAAATATACAAGGTGTTCTATTTCGCGCCGCAAAACATAAAAGAACGTGTCGGCGGCTCGGAACTGCCCGCTTGGTACGAAGTTACCGACAAAGGCGCGTTACGTTTCATGCCCGGTGTCTTGGCTGATTATTGTGCCGAACACGCACCTGTTTTTTATTGCGGCGAAGAGTATTATTTTTACGGAGACGGTGTATATACGCCGGGTAATGACTTGAAGGCAGAAAATTTTATCCGAACCCATATGGTGACTGACAAGCACAGAACATCCAATCAGATTTCCGATTCCGAACACCAATGGCGTATGCAGATTGATAAGGATGTGACGGAGATAAATGTTAATCCATACTTGATGAACTTCAAGAACGGTCTTTATAACATACTCACCGATGAATTCATGCCCCACGATTCAAAAGTGCTGTCTACTATACGATTAGGCGGTAATTACGACCCCACTGCCGAATGCCCGGTATTTATAAAGTACATAAATGATACTTTGCCGGAAAGTGAAATACCGCTGATACAGGAGATACTTGGGTACATGCTCATTGCCTTAAATAAAGCGCAAAAAGCATTTGTTTTGCTCGGCAAGGCAGAAAGCGGAAAATCCACATTATTATATGTGGTACAGGACTTGCTTTTACAAAAGAAAAATTGTTCAAACTTGGAATGGCAGAAGCTGGATGAAAGGTTTGCCACCGTTCAGATATTCGGCAAGCTGGCTAACATTTTTGCGGATTTGCCCAACGAACAAATCCGCAACACAGCTATGTTCAAGGCGATTGTTGGCGAAGATTACATCTCTGCCCAGCATAAATTCAAGGCATATTTTTCATTCAAACCCTTTTGCCGGATGCTTTTTTCGTGCGAAGAAATGCCAAAAAACTACAACGACCGCTCCGGCGGGTTCTATCGGCGTTTGATTATCGTCAGCTTTGATAATGTTATTAACCCCGCAAAAAAAGACACGGATCTCAGGGCAAAGTTGTTGCGGGAAGCCGATGGCATCTTGGCGTGGAGCCTCATCGGGCTTAAGCGTCTGATGGCAAACAAGTTTATTTTTTCCGAAACTAACCGCACCAAGGCCGCACTACAGGAATACAAGGCCGACAACAGCACCGCGCTTACCTTTGTATACGAAAACTGTGTCATTGAAAACGGCGCGGAGGTTGGACGGCAGAACTTGTATAATGCCTATGTCGAGTATTGTAGCAATAACGGCATAAAATTCAAATCCTCTTTGACACGTTTCAACAAGGAACTGGATGGCATCCCTACCTTGACCCGCGCAACCACAGCCGGAATCCGTACTTGGCGTGGGATTCGTATGCAATGACCACGTTTTGCACTTGCCGTTTTTTTCACGGCTTTTTCACAGGTTTTTCGCAGGTTCGTTCGCTGGTTTTTACCAGTGCCTGTGCGGGTTTTCGCGGGTTTAACGACTTAATCCAACCCTTACCGTGTAGCTTCATAAAAAACGAAAGTGATGCTAAAAAATGAAAAGCATAACGCAACAAGGGGCAACTACAGACAAACATGTACTTGCCCCTAATTATTTCTCAAATCTTCCACTGAATATCAATGCCCTCAGACGTAGCAAGAACCTTGATAATCAGACTATCAACAACCAACCGCTTGCCTTCAAGGTCAGCGTTATCCCAATCATCTAAGATAGCCGACACCCGAACCATCTGCTCGGCGGGTACTTCCATGACGGCAAACTCGGCAAGCTGTTTGAAGATTGACTGCCTGCGTGCATCCAGTTCTGCAACTTTTGTGTTGGCGTAAGAGATGAGGATGTCGCTGGCACCGGCGAGTGTGTCGATTAGCTTTTCAATTTCAGCCTCGACACGGGCAAGCTCTACCTTTAATGCCGTTTCTTTGGGGTTGACGATTTTGTTTTTGCCTTCGGTCAGCGTGTGGAACTCTTGCAGTTTTGCGACCATTTCGGTGTAGATAAAGG
>Ga0131853_10006459_pt1 | contig 21165 bp, 10 predicted proteins | sample TergutLab28metaG_FD_92764 | JGI IMG/M metagenome (GOLD analysis project Ga0131853, IMG submission 92764) | Labiotermes labralis P1 segment gut microbial communities from Petit-Saut dam, French Guiana - Lab288 P1 (version 2) (version 2) | ecosystem: Host-associated > Arthropoda: Insects >...
GAGTGGACCCCGTTCCAGACCCACTACTACTCAGAAAATCTGGTAGCGCCGGGGATCGAACCCGGGACCTCTGTATCTGTAGCCAGAAACTCTGACCACTAGACCACAGAGGCGGTCAATTTAATTGTTTACCTAACCGAAATTATTGGGGGTCAATGTGGATTTAAACATCATACATTAAATATTGACTGGAAGCTTTGCATTCTCTTGTTCTAGGGAAACAGTAGGAATATACTGCTTCACTAGATCGGCTGTGTATAGAAGTCAAGAAAGTTCATGATTTGGTTAGTAATGAGGCTTTGTGTAATATTCCTCTGTACTTCGGTATACACACGAGACTGCTGAGGTTAATTTAATGTGTTTAATTGAAACGCAATGTGAAATCCGGATAGGAAAGCATTTGTCGGTACTTTTGCAAACAAGGAGATGCTTTATTGCCATTCACCAGCGGAATTGGCGATTAGGGAGGTCCAAGGAAACCAGGAGAGACTGCAATTGAATGGGACACATCAGCTTCGGCTTATACTGATAGTAAGAATTTATTTGAAGAAAACATGAATATTGAAGGAGCAATACTGAAACGCTATTATTCGCTAGTACAGGGGTTGATGTAGGAGTAAATGCAGAGGAAACTATGCATATGTTTATGCTTGTTCAAGAGTATGTAGGAAAATGTACCTAACACATTCTTGAAATATGCGGGAGTTTTGATATGTTTGGGAAAAAAACTAAGAAGTTAAATTTGTATTCACGAAGAAACTGAAAGCAGTTTAATTTGGAGGAATTCTTTTTACCCTTCGGGCCAGTGTCTTTTATCTTACTGTGTGCTGTCTGAGAAAGTAGGGAGTGAAGTCCACAACTGTTATTTTCTTTGTTGTTTTTATGGGTGTCAAAATTATTCTCCCGCACTGAGGGAAGATAACAGAGGAAAAAAATTGGATGAAGCGGGAAATAGAGTCTGAAGAAAACTGCATAATGAGGAGCTCCATAATTCGTGCTCATGGCCAAATATGAAATAAAGAAGAATGCGATGGGCGGGGCGTGTAGTGCATGTTGGAAAAAAGTGAATGCAAGCGCAGAGGGTTATGTTAAGAGAAGCTAAAGGAAAGGGACCTGGCGTAGGTCATATGCTTAATTGGGATCGTGATATTAAACTGACAATGAACCTTGGAGTTTTAGGAGAATTCATTGACTAGTTGAGGAACTTTTATTTTCCCAAGAAGGATTTTGCACTGTGTAATTACTACAGTTTTATTGCCGCAATAAATTTGAATCAGCTGTAAAACAAATACAATGGAACCTAACTTGAGCAATAGCTTTAAGAAAATATTGGAAGAACGTATGTCCTGCACTTCTGTTCTTAAATATTGAAAGAACTTTTGTCCTCCACTTCTGTACTAAACATTGAAATAACATAGTCCTCCACTTCTGTACTAAATATTAAAAGAACATAGTCCTCCACTTCTCTACAAAGTATTTTTTTCGACTTATACGATAGGTAAAGCCTCAAAGTGTGATATTTTTAACCTGCGTCAAGGATTATTTCCTTTGGCGTTATTTGAAAGACGAGGTGTGAGACATTTCGAATCTCCCTTTGCTTGGAGCTTAGTGGTCCAAATTTATACTTCGGTCTTGCATTTTAACAAAACTGTGATGTGCAACCTTTGACGTCGGTTGCTGTAAATCAAGATCCAGAGACGACGCTGAGGTAGGTGTCTAATGCTATGATAGAGGCGGTCCGTCTGCTGTCCCACGATACCCACCGCCTTTGAGCTTGTCTCTGATGCCTCTTAACTACGTGAATCCGGTACTCTGCACCTACCTCTGATCCATGCTATATACCAGCTTATATCAACTGATCTCAACAAGGTCCACCGCATTAGAATACACAAAGGCTCTGCTTCAGTGTCTCACGGCACGCCAGAAGCAGTTCGAAAGCTGTATTTTCGTACGCTCAGTTCCCCCCCCCCCCAATTCATTAAGCCTTCTATGCAGAAAATGCTGTATAGGCCGTAGAGATAGTTGACTGTTGATCAATATTTTGTGAACGAGAGATAAATGATGTAAGGGACGTGTATGAATTATTTGACATTAAAATTGTTGTTCTGGAAAGTGCACTACACAAAGACGTAAAGAAATACAGCTACTATCGAAATAGCGAATATTTCACAAAAGAGCATAAGTATTCTTTAGGTCACTGTGAAACAAAACGGGGCTGAGCTTTGTTTCGTTGCTGGTACTGTACCATATTTTGTGAAACAGGTGTTCGAAGTTTCGCGGTCCGCTGTTGTGAAACACTGCTCTGTGATGTGTGTGCAATGACCGTGCGCTGAATTAAAACGCTTGCCATGCGTGGAGTCATGAATTTCTGTCAACCTGAACGGTGGAAGGATTATAAAGTATTTCTATGACATTTTGCTAAGAAAGTATGTGCGTAAGATGGACTGAACACTTGCTACTGCAGCCTGGTTCTGAGCACGTTCTTCTTGCATAGGGTGGAATATGTCAGGAAATTTGTCTCGTTTTCTTTATTTCTTTCTGTTCTTGATATTACAGATCCTTTTCATCCTCTCTTTCTTGTTTTTCCCCCTTTCTTTCTCTTTCCTTCTGTGTTTGGCGTTTACAATTTAGCCTTATTGCCACAAGGTCGTTACTCTGACACCGATGTAGTTTAACGCGGCGGAAGAGTGACAGTGTTTAACCATGAAGCGGAATGTTTATAACACTAGAGAGTGAAGAAACCGTGTTTATTTTGATAACAGTTTCTCCTCTGGTGAGGTCAAGGACACAAAGCGCACAAACTGACAAACAAGAGCGGTTCAAATACAGAAAGCCGAATCTGCTTCGTTTCACTCTTGAGGAAAACACACTGATTTCTTGTTCCGTCATTAATACAACACTGACATATTGCAGGGGTTTAACCAAATGGAGCTAAATACGCTGCTGCCAGTCCATTGTAGTGCCGTTTGAAACTGAGTATTTAGATATTTAGGGGTGAGCAGCTTGAAGGTCCTTTTACACACATTCGAGAAATCATTTGTTACTTGTTAATTTTTTTTTATTTATGGATGTACTCGTAAGGAAGAACTATCGATTTGCCACAAGTGGACAGAAATTTCCCTTCTGATCCGTGAATAATTTTGGAGATTCCCGACTCCTGCCTGTCGCACATGACTCTCGAATAATGCCGCAGATGAGGCGTGCAAACAGTTCCTTCCAAGAGATTATAAAGACTCTATATTATTTGGATAGAGCGCAGACTAAACTCTACAAACACGTTAAATAACCGATACTTGATTTTGTAGTATGAAATGTAGATCAACAGTTGTGAGAATTATTGACCTACTTCTGTGCATATTATCCACTACGAGACGGAAGTACCCACCACATTATATTTTCAAGTGTATTTTTGTCTGTTGGTTTGGACAAATACAAAACATAATAAGGGGAAAAGCAGATTCAATGCACATGCCTCCACAGGACTTCGGAAAATGGGGACGCTCCAGTACAGCCCATTTGTACCTAACTGCGTTGACAGCTGCAGCTCCTAGAGTTTGGTTTTAAAATGTTCGTTTTTGCCGTATATTTTGCGTAATAAAGGAATCAATTAAGCACCATGACATCTAAATATACTGGTGGAAAAAAGAAAGAGTAAATTTGACTCTCAATACGTTCATGTACCGCTGGTCCAGAGCAGTCCTACCGAGTGTGGTGTGTCTGAATGTAATCGTGCAGACTTGATAACGAGGAGGCCCTGGCCCAGCGAGGGGTGTGGCACCATGGAAAGACAACAGTCATGCACTGCGTGTATCTTCGGCCTTAAGGGAGACAGTTGCACCCTGCTAGCCCATTAAATCGAGGATTCACTATAGTTGATTTAATTGCTCTATCGTTTTTAATCGATTTAGACGTCACAGCACGCATCTCTCACCAGCGCGTTCACTGAAGAACGGGACTCGTAGAGAGCTGAGGACGGAGGGAATGTCACCAGGTGTCCCAGAGGTGACCTTGTTTGTATGAGCCAGTTAGCCTCTTCTTATGTTCTCTCGGTGAACTTGATACTTGTTTCCGAAGTTAAGAGGTTGTAGCGGAACATTAGCAGGATCTACCGAACCACAATCTGTGAGAAAGCATTTCTGTCCCTCAACCCTCTCGTTTTTACCCGGGACCCTCCAGACGTGACAGCTTCAAAGCTAATTGTAAGGACTGGAGTTTTGGAAATTTCGTTTAGCATTCATGTTGAAAGTATTTTTTATTTTATTTCGGTAAAGAAATTTGGGACTCTCGCTTATGTTGTGGGCCTTTCTTTCCCACCGAAACTTCCAAGAATTTTAAATTTATCAGCCAACGAAATGTAAATTCTTTCGTTGTCGGACCAATGACTGTAGGGTGTTAGGAGTTGTCGCCCTGGATTCTATGTTGGTAGAAGTGCAAAGGGGACTCCGAGTGTTGAGAAGCAGAGGGAGAGCTAGTGGCGAGACTGGAAGGAAGCAGCGAACAAAGTGTATTTTATCCTACAAACATAATGAAGTGGCATTTATAAATGAACACAATTATAAGCACCTGCGACGTTCTCAAGCTCTGAAGGGCTAGACCATGCTTCCTGATTCTCCGGATCCATCCACAAGGATTGGGAAGGGAAGTCAGAATACCTCCCGTTTTTTGTGGGGCAGGACAGCCAACGGACGGAGACTGAAATGGACACAAAGTGATGTTGTTTCACCTTTTAAAATTAAGGGATGAAGAATGTGCGTTGTCGCTGAAGCTTGACTATAGGATGTGCATGACGAGATAATTCGTGATTTTTATATAGCAGCATAACAGTCTTTCTTAAAATAATCCATGCTGAAGTAATGTAACTACTGACTTACTATGGCGATACTTTGAGTGTGTTTCTTAACTTTTTTATATTGTTTATAGCCTTGGCGTTGCATAATGGTCTCGTGAATTAAACGGTTGCCGAGAAACAAAAAAGCGTTTTACATACAAAAGTAATGTATCTGTCGGTGTATCAAAATAAGTGACAATCGACTAAAGGAGACCAGCGAGGGAGGGAGAACGGGTTAACACACAGCGCAAGGACTTCATACGTAAGATAGATGACGGAATATTGTGAAAATATTGTAATCATGCCGGCTATAACTTATGAAAATGTAGGGTGTACAGCAGTTCATTACTCTGTTTCAATAGACCGCCACTGGCTCCTATCCTGAGAAATCATTAACCTTTTTACAGGAACTCGTCACTGGATCCTATTTCGTGAGTTTGTCCAAATTCTTACAACCTTACTTCATTAAAAATCATAATACGCGTGTTTCAACCCCCCACCTTCCCACCTACAAAGTGGACGATCTATGAATGGAGGTTTAATTCCCCGCAGGGATAAGAGACTATTCTCTTCTCCAAAACCTCCAATTCTGGGGCCCGCCCATTCTCCTACTGAATAAGAATTCGGGACTCTTTTCCTTGGGAGTTTAAGAACCGGTCGAAAAGCCGACCTTTCTCCTCAGTTTACTGCCGAAGTTCACGACGTGTGGAGCTGTACGTCCACTCCCCCGATACCTTCATGGGGTGGGGAAGGACAGCTTTATTTTACCTTCATTTACCTTCCTTCATCTCCTGGGCCTCTTAAGAGTTCTTGGCTCCAGTTTGGCGACTAAAATTTTGCTCACATTTCTTATTTCGCACATGCGTGTTGCACATCCCATTTACCGCTGCAATAATATAAAGTGAATTAATAGTCGACAAGTTTGAAGTTCAGACATAGAATTGGGGACAGGTGATAGATCGAAATTTTTTGTGATTTTATTCAAATTTTCCTGGTAATTACAGTGAGATTGCCTCCAACTAGGACACCAACCCTTCCTTTCACGTTTTCTTTAACTAATTTGTCACTTCTGTCTCACCGTTCGACGCTCTGTAATCTGAGCTGTTGAAATTGTCTTTAGTAGATCATACATAATTAACAGCAGGTGATGATTAAGGATGAAGAATCTTATTATTATGTAATCTTCTCCACTGGCCTTCTCTCCTTTACTTTCAGATTCTGATATCTTCCTGAGATCAAGCACACTCGGTCTATATTCTTCCATTTGAATTTGAGTTGGATTTGCTGCGTACATACTGTACAAAGTAATATTCCACGTAACCATAACCCGTCATTACGGGTTCAATACCCTACGACTGGGAGACAGGAATGTATACCACGTGACCGCAGATTTCGGTTTTGAACTGGGGGTATGCGAGGGATCTCTGGACAGACCCCTTGCAATGGAGTTCATAAATACTCCGTGTTGGAACCTCCATTGGTTCTTTTGTTAGTTTTACAGCGATTTATGACGTCCTGGGTTAATGTAGCTATTATTGACTCTGGTAGCGCATCAGATTTTCAACGTTACACATAAACATTTGCATTAATGTGATTCTCAGTCTCATTGACCCTTATCCTGCTAACGCGGAGAATATGATGAGCTCCTAATAATACCAGCAGATCGCAATTGGGATTTAACTCGGCGTTTAACGGGTTAAAGGCTCTGTTTCAACTGGAGAAGTTCTAATCTTCGAATGGCATGGAAAGATGAACATAATTTGTGAATGGGCCAGGATTTGGGAGGAGGCAGCTGTAGTTTAGTATTCGTGATTTCGCAGCTCTTTTGGCCAATAGTAAGGATGCTTATGTATGAAACGCTGCAGATAAATTAAGCATAAGTTTATGTATCTTTATCAGAATTTAAGACGAAGCTACAGCATAAGATAACTAGTAAATCCTCTGAAAATATGGCAGATTTCAGATTCTTGGTAACGAATGGAATACATCGATAGTGCATCCTACCACACTCACCCTGTGTTTGTACTTCAGTGCGGAAACAACAATTATCATACCAACACAAACAACTGATATACAGTTAGGGCTTTGTCTGTAGTTATCACACAGAATGCGATAATATTCATCATTCTCGTAATTTACTACGTTTATACGCAGTTTCTATCAATGGGTAGCTTCAAAGTCTACTATTTATATCATTGCTTTCCGTACTGCTTTCACACAACACAGTAAGCAGTATTGTACTTCTATGTGTTTATGCAGTGCAGTACATTATGATTTTGTTTCTGCACAAAAAATGTTTTTCTACCACCATATCATGGTGTGACGCTAGAATGAAATATGCTGCTCTATTTACAGTATTTCCCACTTGTCTGTCACCGTGCATGTAAAATTGCTTGTAATCGTAAGACGAGTGCCAACTGTTAACTGCATTTCACATGCCTAACATTGCTCTTTAATGGAAGTGCACACATTCCACACATTAAGTTTTCGGTTGACGTAACATGTAGAGTAGGAGCGTGCCAACTTCTGGACCAACAAATGACATTTGCTATTAGCGAGAGTAGAATCCTTGCCGCACGTCAGCTTCTACAGCAAATCAGGAGCATAGTATTTTATTAAAAATATTTGTGGCAGCCACAGATCTGTCCAGCCTCATGCACAAATTACTAGTTTCATGTCTGTCACATTGCGTTCCTGTGCTGGGCATTCTTTTTGGGCGCGTTCTCAAAATTGCGGAAAGCGACTATTAGCTTCGTCATGCCTGTCCGTCTGTCCTTCCGCCCGCATGGAACAACTAGGCTCCCACTGGACGGATTTTCACGAAATTTGATTTTTAAGAATTGTTCGAAAATCTATCAAGAAAATTCATGTTTCATTACAATCGGAGAAGAATAAAGGGCACTTTATATGAAGACCACTATACATTTTTGGTCATATGTCGCTCAGTTCTTTTTGGAATGAGAAATGTTTCAGACAAATTTGTAGAGAAAATCAAAACACATATTTTGTGTTCAGTGATTTTTTTTTTCGAAAATCTTGCCGTTTATGAGATAACGTGGAAAAGTATGGTAGACAACATGGCGTATGCGAATAGCATGCTGGATACCTAAGGCTACAAATATACACACTCAGGATGTGTAACACTCATTGCTTTTCCCCAGCAACATTGGTTGCAATAGCGCGCCTCAATGTTACGTTTTAAGTACTGCACTTTGCCTCTCTTGTTATTTAACAAATTTCTTTAATTTCATCTTACAATACTCAAATGTGACCCTTTACTCGCTGTTTCTCATAGCAGTCTCCAAACCTGCGAGTAGTTTTCTGTCGTCCCAGCCATAGACGAGTGAATAAAGTGTGACGGTGTGTGACGACTGTTCCCAGGCACATCCTAATTTCTCAAAATCTGGAATCTTTTCTCATTTTTTAAGTTTTTATTCATTTTGTGTAGTTTAGTTTTTAATTAAAACGTTTAGTTAAGTGTTATTTTCATTCTTTTTCTGGCGAAGAAAAATAATCTCCTTTATGTCTCAGTGTCCATTAAAATTTCACCCTATGAAAGAAATGAAAAATGAAATTCCCTGTGTGCACACCTAAATAAAATGTGCTGCGAACACTTATGTTCATACCTGTTGCATTGTACTGTGTCCTGCATATTTTGTGTCCCGTCGAATATATCCTTTACTGGAGTGATGCGTCTAAATGTCGGCAGTTATCACAGACATAAACATTTTCAACAATGACGTATTTGAGAAATTTTGTATAAACTGCATGCCCCTACTGGCACCTTTCAATTTACTGTCACAAGCAATCAAAGTTGGAATACATGCAAATTTGAGTGGTGAAAATAAGGCTCGGAATATACAGTCCTAAAATTTTATGTGGGTAAATATATTTTTTAATGACTAATTAACGGATCATTTTCAAGGATGTCCATCAATCAGTGGATAAGAACAAGATGTTATGACCCAAAGTTTTTTTATTCGATGAAAAACAAAGATTTTTTTAGATAACGTATGTGAAATAATGAGGAGTTGAAAGATCTGTGTTCCTCACCCAATATTGTTCGAGTGATAAAATCGGGAAGAATGGGATGGGCGAAGCATGTAGCGCGTGTGTGGGATAGGAGAGGCGTATACAGAATTTTGATGGAGAAACCTGAGGGAAAGATACCACTTGGGAGACCCAGGCGTAGTTGGGAGGATAATATTAAGGTGGATCTTCAGGAAGTAGGATGTGGGGTTATGGACTAGATCGAGCTGGCTCAGGATAGGGACAGGTGGCGGGCACATGTGAATGCAGTAATGAAACTTCGGGTTCCATAAACTGCTTGGAATTTCTTGACTAGCTGCAAACCTGTTAGCTTCTCAAGAAGGACTCTGCTCCGTGCAGTAAGTAAGTAAGTAACTTCTGAGAATAGAATCATGGGGTCTTCTTTATCGAAATTTCGTCTGTAACCTGAAGTTAAGCCACAGTTAAGGAGACCAGGTCTTAGACGCGACGATAATTTTCACACTGATGTCAAGACAGCGGCATGGAAGACTCTGAACTGGGTTCAGATGGTTTGGGTCTTTTGAATTGATCGCAGTAGGTTGCCTTGGTTTGTTTTATGTTATTTGACGACGAATTTCAGACCCAGAGGTCATGTAGCGTCATAAGGAATAGGGAAATATTTTTTGTGACAAGATGGATTTGGGGGCAGTCGTGGCTTAGTTAAAGATATTACAGCAGTAGTTTTATAGGAGAAACACGAAAACAGAAAGAAGACCAAAGTGACCAGTAACTTGGCTGGTATTCCAATTCGTGACCTCAACGATACACCTCTAGATCTCTACTTTGGTAGCCACACTGTCCACTCACCATGGTTTGTGCTGCAAGGTAACTCAACATCACGCAATTACCTGACGCTGCTGATCCAATTATTAGGCATTATAGCTTTAGCCTCTTGGGTTATTACAACATGGAATTAGTGTCCCTTTATTTCGTCTGTTTAAGTGGGATAGAAGAGAGTGGTTTTTTTTTGTTGCAAAAAGGATGAAATCATAACGGAAGTTATACATATTCTGTAATGGCGGTTGGCTTAGTGGCAAATTTGTTTAGTCCGCAGCGCAATTTTAAGATACTTCGAATCGAAGAGGGAAGTGGAGAGGAACTCCAAATTGTCCGTTATTTTTACCGTTTCGGTAAGTTGCAGTAGGGACGACAGCGCACTGAATAGGGATCGTGTAAAATTAAGTGATATTCCAAGGGGTTATAAATTATAATTAAAGAGTAGAGCAACACACAGTGATGCTTTCTCTGTGTAGCAGCGACCTCAGGTGCCCAACATTGTTTATTTGAATTGGTTACTTCACGACGCTGTCGTCAATGCAGGTGTTCGGGTGATGAATGAACGTGGAACTTCAAAGGATTTGGAAGGTAGTGGTCCCAACCTAAGGAGGGAATGCTGCCGGAATTTTCGTAGAGGAACTGAGGACATCCACGATTACCCTTAGGATAGAACAAGGCGCCTTCCGTGTGGCAGTATACAGCGTTACGATTCGGTACCAGTAGGTTGATCTGTGACATATGTCAGTCATTTCCTTTAAACACATCAGAGTGAAGGATTATTATGTAAGTCTACCATCGGCTGGGAAAATGAAATGGCTAAATTACGCTGCAAGATGACTTTCAGAACTATCGCGTGGTCGGTTCTCAGCTGTGCAGTAAAACAAATCAACAAATTTAGAGAAATATAATAGAAGACTTGCAGCTTGGTTAACTCTAGAGGGGGCCCTGTCCGCAATTTTGAGCTTCCCTTCCTCAATGTGCCACCGGGAAGCACAGTTGGCATACTAAATTTTTGTGATTTCTCCTTATTCTAGTAATTTGCGTAAAACATCTACACGACAGTTACAAATTAAACAGGACGCAGGATAATAAACAAGTAGTTTCCCACTATAAACTTGTACCCGATTTCCCATTAGAAGGTCATGTTTACGACAGCCAACAATTGGCTTTGTTTTGCAGGATGGCGCACTCTGTGGAATGGCTGTGTACTTGAATGTTGTCGGCGTTCACAATGGGGACAGAACGTTTCTAGCACTTTTATTTCCGGGGACTTAGTTTGTGTGAATTCTGTCTCGCCTTCAGACTAGGTCGGTAAACATAATCCACTACTCCTCTTACAAATTACCATCCATTGGCTCAGACATTGCACGACCCCACGAATGTGTGACGGAGACACCTTCACACTGCCGGAATTCTGATACAGAAATGTCGGAACTTTGGTAAATAAATTAATCTACTCTTTTGAAACGCTGAGCAGAATATTGGAACAGAAGGGACACGAAGTAATACAACAAAGGGAAATATTACACGAGGAGATTGACCCATATCTGGATTTGTATTATAACATTGCAAATGTATTATTCACCTTCGTCTGTTTCTCATCCTTCTTCTCCTCCTGGTCCTTCTCCGCTGCATTATCATCTCTTCTATACTGAAAGTTGTTATCGAGTGAGTACATCTGTGCTTCCAATTCGGGAGGCTTCCTTTCGGACTCTTGACTAATTGTCCCAATTTTCTGGTTGGTTATATTCTTCGGCCACTTTGTAATATGATGGTGTAGTACCTTAAAATGGGGACCGCGGTGCCACAATGGTTAAGGTGCTGTGCTACAAATCGGAAGGTCGCTGTTTCCATCCCAGCTGGTGCCACTGGAATTTTTCATTGACATAAAAATTCCTTCCGATCGCACTATGGCCCTGGGGACGACTCAGCCTCTAAAAGAAATGAGTACCAGGAGCATTTTCTGGGGGTAAAGGCGGCCGGTGCGTAAGGCTGACAACCTTACCACCATCCTGTGCCGCTGTCATGAAATCTGGGAACCTTAACTTCCTGGAACCCTCTGGCCCACTCCAGGCCTGTAATGGGACTGCTTTACCTTTAGTACCTTAAAGTAGACTGCGACCTTTGGCTCCACATTTTTCCATTCATCATTAACGAATGAACGTGGCAGCGGAACTGAATGAAGTTTGAATTTGTGAGAGCGTCATTGCATAAACCGAAGAAACAATCAAGAGTTTTATAGCTCTGTAAAATTGATTTATTTCTGATTAGTATGTTTGGATCTGGAAGTTTAAGTGATGAAATCGGGGAGATTGAGATGAACTGGGCTTGCAGAACTTCTGCAGTGAAATAGAACTGATATTTTTTGGGCTGTTTTTGTGTAGTTATTTTGCAAGAAATTCGGATGTTAAATTTAGAGGTCGCTGAAATCGCTGGCAGATTTCCATTTATAATTTAAAGGAAAATTCTCTTCTAGGGATATCTATTTACGATAAATGACACTGTTTTTTTAAACAAAAGATGTTTATAACGACTTGAGTCTATTCGAGAGCAACAAGTTACTTCATTTCTAATCATATTTTTACAATTACCAAGACGTTTTCATTCCTCGCTTTCGAGAAGAACAGGGATACATCTTATGTCGTATAAACGATTTGTATTGTGTGTGTTAAAGAGGCAGCTCACTTGCAAGGGTGCCATACAAACCGTGAACAAAATATGAACTGCCACAATATTGGGACTAATTTAGATGTGTGTGGGAATGACAGTAACAAAACAAAATCACGTTTCACGAAGAAATGAAGATCAGTTCGCAGTCTTTTCTATTTCCGTCTCCTTTATAAAACAGTGAGATTGATGTATAGAAAGGCGTAATTTTGTGTGAACTATGAGAGTTCTTCTCTTGCCCTAAGACTAGATTATAGACTGAGAACGTTTTACGGAACGATGCTGAGGAGAAGAATTAAAAGGAGGTGGGAACATGACAGTATTTACCATCAACGCTTTAGAAAATATCATTAGCGTTTTCCGGTAAAGGAAGATAAGCTGCGTTGGAAACACGGTAGTCCACAGAAAATTTAGCGAAAACATCACGTGGTAATCCTGAGTCATAAAAGAAGGGATAATATTAAATTTAGCCTTGAATGTAGAAGTAGCGATGATGGGGATTTTATTAATCCAGCTCGTGGTTTGTACCAGTGGCAGGGTCGTGTGAGTAGGGGACAGAAATTCTGCAATTTCGTGACGCTCTAAGCAACTACTGTATTCACAAGAAAGACTCAGCTCCGTGGAGAAAATTATTTGTTTTGTCAGTCACAAAAGTCAAAACTGAGAGGATAGAGATTTTAGAGAAAGCATCACGAAGTGCTCTAATGAAGTATGTAATAAAGTCACAAATATACGTCAACACAACAAATAATTACTGGAGCAATAGGCTACATGTTGCGACCTGTTAACAGGTCATCGTCAGGCCTCCAGCAGAATAAGTCGAAGGTGCTGTTAAGAAATTGGGATCCCAATGTTTTTTTTATGGTTGCAAACAAATATAAAATCTGGTACTGGATAAAAAGTGATATGTGCATTATCTGTTTGAAATAGTTAAAACATGATTAGATATCTCTCAGATACCTACTCATGTTTTAACTATTTCAAACATATAATGTAAGTATCATATTTTATCCAGTACCAGATTTTATATTTGTTTACAACTATAAAAAACATTGGGATCCCAATTTCTTAACAGCACCTTCGACTTATTCTGCTGGAGGCCTGATGATGACCTGTTAACAGGTCGAAACATGTAGCCTATTGCTCCAATAAATATTTGTTGTGCTGACGTATATTTGTGAGTATACTTGAAAGGATAGAGAGTTTTACACGAAGCCGAAATTTGAAAATACTTGGAGAGAACTGCAAGGGGACTGAATCAAAGTGCGTTATCCAGTGGTAGGCCCGGATATCATTGCGGCTTCACCAGAGGGCTGATTTCGTTAGAGGGAACAGAATGGGGATGTCAGTCAAAGACGAGAGTTTAGAAACTTCGTTCATCTTTAATGTGTTTCAACTTACATTCATTATTTTATATGTCAGTGGCCTAGATAAACTGTCGGAGCCACTGCGACCTGATAATGGGATGCCTCTCTTTAATAAATGGCGATCTCATAACAGAGATCCAGAATATTTCTTTCTGTCGAAGAACGGGATCCAGTCCATATAAACCCACAACAAATTTTACGATTTTGTTAGTGTGGGCCCCGGCAGCTCTGGGTTTGTGGGGTTTTTTTCCACGCCGCTGAGTATGTTATAACAATGAACTAGCAGACTGTCCGTCTGTTCATACGCATCTTAGATCTGTGTTTGTTTATCGATTGATGTTAGTTACAATGTCCCGAGCTGCTCGGTTGGCCTAGCGGTAAATCTGGGCCACTCTTCGTATAATAAAACCGACGAGATGCACTATTTTCTCAAATTTATTTTTGGAATAAAACTCTACATATTTCGGACAGGTTTTCGGTCCATCGTCAGGAGTCTAGTACTATATACACAGCAATAGGTGTATGTCATATATGCTGACTGCTTGCTAGCGGGATCAGGATGGAACATCCTGATCCCGCTAGCAAGCAGCCAGCAGAACCTTTATACATATACCTATTGCTGTGTATATAGTACTAGACTCCTGACGATGGACAGAAAACCTGTTCAAAACATGTAGAGTTTTATTCCAGAAATAAATTTTAGAAGTTAATGCATCTCGTTGGTTTTATTATAAGAATATATCACGATGTCAGGTCCTCTGAATGTCAAACTGAGCCACCCTGTCTCCGAGGGTCATAAATAAGGAAACCTGGTTCTCCATGTCGGGGATTGGACGAGGGACTGACAACCTCCGCCCATAAAATATCACATGTCTCGAAACCTTAACTGAAATATATTTTAATATGGCGAAACTCTGACGAAATATGAATAAAACAACTTCCATCTCCGTGCAGTTTGATGTCTGTAGTGTGATGTCTGCAGTGTGATGTCTGCAGTGTGATGTCTGTAGTGTGATGTCTGCAGTGTGATGTCTGCAGTGTGATGTCTGTAGTGTGATGTCTGTAATGTGATGTCTGCAGTGTGATGTCTGCAGTGTGATGTCTGCAGTGTGATGTCTGTAGTGTGATGTCTGCAGTGTGATGTCTGCAGTGTGATGTCTGTAGTGTGATGTCTGCAGTGTGATGTCTGCAGTGTGATGTCTGTAGTGTGATGTCTGTAGTGTGATGTCTGTAGTGTGATGTCTGTAGTGTGATGTCTGCAGTGTGATGTCTGTAGTGTGATGCACTTTATAATGGAAAGTATAAACAAGACATGAAAATCCAGGCCAGCCAGCAAAATAATAATGGCTGTATTTAGAAAAGGTACCAAGGCTTACTAAAGATGCGAATACGTAAAGTAATTTGACGTTCATAGGGCCGTGCATCGTAATATTATTTCTATAGTAAAACCAACTAGATGCACCAATTTGTTTTATTTTGTAATGACACTCTACATGTTTCGGACGGTCTTCCCGTCCATCATCAGGAGTTCTAGACTGTATATACAGCAACAGGCATTTGTCAAACAGATAATGCTGTCTGCTTGCTAGCGAGTACGAGATGGAACATCTCGTACTCGCTAGCAAGCAGACAGCAGTAATATGTAGATTGTCATTCCAAAACAAAACAAATTTGATACATTGGTGCATCTAGTTGGTTTTACTGTAGAAAAAAACGTGAAGTAAATTGCTGCAGTGCTGTTCGGAATATCCATTAGTGTGATCTCATTCACTGAGTTTAAACTCCATTGCAGCGGAAAACTGTCATGCAGCACTGGAAAGTCGCTGATGGTGGTAAGCAGCTTTCTGAATCTGAATTTCCGATTTACACTTGAGATGGCAAGGTGGGGGTAATCTGGGACTTTGAAGTTTCAATAAGTAGGCGGGATAAATATTTTGAGGTTAAATGGAATGAGGCGTGAACTGTGAGGGAATTGATTGCCAGAGAGACTAAGGAGGAAACCACGGAAATTATTCTAGAGTATTGCCCTCATACATCATACGGTTTTTACAGTCTGGTCTATGCGGCCTACACCCGATCTAAGTATACAAAATTCATATTTTCTGTGCCTTCGAAACTACAAAATAAATTTAAATGACAACCGATATTTGGATTCTACAGAAATAATGGATATTTGGGTGTTGTGCTAATTATCTTTCTATACCGAAAGTCGCCATTAGGTTTCTGTAATGAAGATGGATATTTTGGTGTTGCAGATATCTTGCTACTAGCGTTATGTATTGAGGGTGGATGTTCTGGTGTTACAAGCTCATATCTATTTTGGTTCTGTACCGAAATTTTATATTAAGTTGACAAAATAAAGACTGGTATTGCTGTGCTGCAACAAATTTATGTCAGGTTTCTGTAAAGAAGTATCGACCTGGCAGTGATACAGCAAAATTTATATTGGGTTTGTATGACGAATGAATTAGCATATGTCCGAGCGAATGTCACGATCTGAATTTGTTCGGTTTAGTGTGGGGTAATATGAAGCTGAAAACGAAATTGATTTTCCCAAGTAATAAAAGTCATTTCTCAAAAACTTGTTGCATTACATAATACCTCGCATATTTCATTAATAGCTGCTTCTAGATCTACGTGAAATATTCTTCGCAGTGATAAATACTTGGGAATTAAAGCAATATAATATCTGGCTGTGAAGTGTGATATGTATAGCATGATTAGATTTGCAGCAATTTCTTTTTTTTTTATGAAGTAACTGATTATGTCCACAGTAAATGTTTTGAAATCCGTTCAGCATTGCAGGACAAGAAGTATGCGGGCGGACAGAAGACTTCTCCATCATATGTTCATTTTGCATTATGTGCAAACAATGCACGAAAATAATGCCATCTTTCTTTACGTTATTTGTGGTTCGATTTGTTCCGTTTTGTGTTGAGTCTCTTTAAGAAAGAAGTTTCAGCTTGACATAGTCCATCATTTCTTTATTTTTCAGAACTTTTAGTAAAAACTTTAACTACGAATAGGTGTTAGATCTAAACTTTTACAAAATGCTTTCGTTTTATACTTTCTTTAAACAAACCTGTTTTATTTTTTAGGCTTTTGTGATCGTGCATCATGAACGCAAGGTAAAGAGAGAAGCCAACAAGACGCAAATAATCTCAAGTTTATTTCAGTTGTCTATCTCAACATGTTTCGGGCATCATTATGCCCGTCTTTAGGATAAAAAGAATGTGTGTTACCGCATATGGTGTTCTGCACTGGTTTTGCTGACCGTGGTCGTGTGGAGCTGGGACGCAAGCTGTGTGACGGCCAGCACAACCAGTGCAGAACACCATATGCGGTAATACACAATCTTGTTCTCATGCAAATGGGCATAATGCTGCTCGAAACATGTTGAGATAGACAACTGAAATATACTTCAGATTAGTTGCATCTTGTTGGTTTCTCTCTTTACCTTACAACCTGTTTTATTTATTTCTAGTATTTATTACAAATTTTTGGTTGGGTAAACTTCAGGAATGAATTTCCCACATCAAAACAAGGGGAAAGTTCGTTTCCGCGATGTCCGCCAACACTTGGTTTTCGAGGTACAAACCTCACGTTCGCCCGAACCCAGTCCTTTAGATTTTTTTTTCTGTGGGGCACTTAAAAAGCCTAGTTTAATCAGCGCCAATTGAACATGGTAAGACACTTCACCCACGCATTCTTATGCCTGTCAAACAATACACAACCGCCCCGGGACTTTTGAAGTAGAGCGACAGTCCATAAGCATACATGTCCAGGTCGAGGACATTTAGAGCACTTGTGACTTGATCAAACCCAAGAACTCGACATTTATTAGATTTGGGACGTATATTTTCAGTGTAGGATATTTTGTAAGTTATAAGTAAAATGTTACATATTGAAGGTATTTATTGTTGAATGCAATCTTTTAGTTAACTCAAAATCCACTCGTTCTAAACCTTGGTGTATATGTACGTTTTTCTTCGTTTTTATGTCAAGAATCCACGCTTGAAGATTATCCAAGAATTTTAGATACACATTGTTTAGTCTTCTGCCTGTTCAGGGCCGTTTTTGTCCATTTTGTCTCCTGTGCGCTCACTAAATACAGCTTACATTTTGTTAATTGTCTCGTAGCTGATTTCAGTCAACTTATCTTGTAATAATTCATGTATTTCCAAATACAAGATTTCATGCCCATTTTCCGTTTAGCAGGTCGATCCAAACGTGTGCCCGAATTTCTGGGTGCTGTGTGACATTTCGTAATGTCTTTTATGGTAAATTATTAACCACTAGTGTAAGTCCCAAGTTGGAAGACCACCTCCTGTCAGCTTCCCGCGACTCTTTGCTATGTACCGTACATTGTAACACATGCCAGTTCAGTTGTCGTTTTATCTGTGCAGTGTTATTCCACTTAGCCTTTGCATTGTGCGCGGTCCACCATAAGCTAATACGGTACATACGGACGTGGATGCTGTATTTTACCTCCCTAGGTGGTGTTAAACACGTGACACAGCTGTGTACGTTTTTTAAATCACAGTAATCAAGGCAGTCGTGGTTCAGCTTGTGTTGGTTTTGTTCTTTCGTTTATTCACGGTCAGCCTGCCAGGTGCAGAAGGAAGGATAATTTTAAAATCATTTATATTAGCACGATAAAATGTGACCGACATTTAACTGGTGCAGGGAATGTTTAAATGTCATTAAAGTTACAACATTCACAGACGATATATTCTGTACATCAGGTCCAGTAACCTACAACTCGTCGAGGAATAGAATTTTTTTCCATGTTTTTGCACAGTGCATTGTAATATAATTACATAATATAAACCAACGAAATGCAGATTTTCTGAATTAATATCCTAATTTTTAATTCTGATTCCGAACACACACTATTTTACACACTAGACTGCTTATACCGATTTATGTAAAACGTACATACCATAACTGCATATACAACCTTCTTCGTGAAGATGAGTTCCCGGGTTCGAAATATGTAGAAGACATCAAAATTAAAAATTAATACATTAATTTAGAAAATGTGTATTTCTTTGGTTTATATTGCATAATACAATTCTTGTCAGAGTGAAAGAGGGAGATTAAACTCTGGTTTGCTATATGCAAGATGTCTAAAGGGCAGAGCCAGATACCACTGTGTGCCGGGTTATAATATCGATTGGCGTTTGTGAGGTACGTTTAGCTAGTTTTCTTCTCAGAAGGATATTCTTTTTTAGTCTGACGTCTTCTGCCAGCTCATTGTAGGTGCAGAGGGTTATTGTTGCATCTGATAACACTCAGTGCCAAATACACACTCTGTAAGACTACTCTGGACGAGGGATCGGCCGTTGCAGAGACACCTACATGACAATACACACAACACTCACAAAAGACAGACATCCACACCCCCAGCGAGATTTGAATCCGCAATCCCAGCAAGTGAACGACAGCAGACCCACGTCTGAGCCCCTGCGGCCAGTGGGTTTCTCAGAAAGATAGTACGCATACTGTACGTATAGCAGGCCGTACGCTGGCGTACACGCAAATTTTTTGACCTTTAGTTTAGAGTGAAGGTTTTTGGCGCCGTTTAGAAATTTGCCTCGCCCATGCAGTGATTGGAATTTAGTTACTGTTGTGGTCTTTTTCTGTGGAAGCTGATGGAGTGCAATTTTGTGGAAGAGGTACACGTAAGACAGGAACAGATCAATAGTCAAATTTATAACAACAACTGGCCTATACCAGTGTTTCTCAGACTGGGTTCCGCAAAGGGATGTCCGGAGTTCCGAGAGACGAAAATGCGTAATGGCGGAAGAGCTTTATTGGTGGTCCTAAATTTGTGGGTAGGAATTGAAATTCGTGTGGCGACATTCGACACTAAACATTCCGTCGCTAATAGCACGCAGACAATCGCTGCTTCAGTGCAGAAGTTTCCTGATATTTTAGTCAAACCAATTAGCAGAGCTCGCAATTGACAGAATCGATGTGTCAGGTGAAACGATCAGGTTATCGATCAGTTTCAGATTAGCCGTTGATTTTTTACAGATACTTACATAAAAGATAAACAAATACTGGCATTTAATTTTGTATTTCACTTGTGGACAGGTGGGGTTCCTCAGTAAGTTTTTAGCTTTTCTAGTGTTCCATCAGCAAAAATAAGTTGGGAAACACGAGTCTATACCAACGGAAGGACAAAGGGCCGACCAGAGGTTGCTCGCAGGGCTGAACCGCTTGAATGTGTGCCCGTGGGTTCGGATATCACTTGAGAAATGAATGAATGTATGTATGTGTGTATGTATGCATGTAATGTTTGTACGTACTATGTATGTATGTATGGACGTGCGTATGTATGTAATGTATGTATGTATATATGTGTGTATGTATGTATGTATGTATGTATGTATGTATGTATGTATGTATGTATGTATGTAGGTAGGTAGGTAGGTAGGTAGGTACGTACGTACGTACGTACGTACGTATGTATGTGTGTGTGTATGTACTACGTACTACGTAGTACGCACGATGTATGTATGTCTGTATGTATGTACATGTGCGCTTGTTTTTTACGTTGCCCTGCGTACCTAAGCGAGCCGGCATAAATCACTTACTGAGCAACTCTACGTACATATGCTGAGCCGATAGGATTCAGTTCCCGGTGGAGACGGCAGTTTTTGTCGTTGCTGCTAGGTCCAAACCGACCCAAGGGTCCACACATTCCGTTCAATGGGCTCTCACAGCTCTTACTTGAGATTAAAGTGACCAAACAGAGAAGTTAACCCCATATATGCATGTAATGCGGAGTTTCAAAATGCTTGTAGCTTTACATTCTGCCCTACCCCCGACCCTAACATCTTCACGGTGAGCTCACACACAAGTTTATCGCTTACTATCGCCTGTGTAGGTAGAGGGCTGGCTGTCTTTCGATCCCCATTGCAGGGGATTAATGAACTAGAACAATTAATTGAGAAGGTACAAGGGGATCGATCAAAAGCAATGAAGAAGGGTGAAAGCAATAAAGAGAATAGGAGGTAACGAATGAAGGAACTATTCAGAGGGATAAAACTGAGATGGTGTGAACGGACACAGTCTTCTGGCGCAACACTGACTGAATCAATGAAAGGATGGATTGTTATTCCAAACAGAAGAACATTTTTCTACCGAGGGTCTGTTCCGAAACCTAGAATGCGTTGAATAGTGTCTGTTACGAACTGTGCCGTCCTTACTTTGAGTCCTGCTCTGTGTGTATCAAGCGCGCTTGCTTATTCCGAATAGACAGTTACAGCCACTTTAACCAACAGTCGATCATTCTTTAGTTACTGAAGTCCCATTTGAAGATTTTATGAGCTTAGTAACACTATAATCACTGTGCGAATCTCCAGCAAACGGTCCAACACCGTCCAACACGACTGTTTATTATCGTGTTGGCTACATGTGTCCGTTCCTGTGGACCATTATCAGGCTTTATAAATAAATAAATAAATA
>Ga0131853_10006460_pt1 | contig 21163 bp, 10 predicted proteins | sample TergutLab28metaG_FD_92764 | JGI IMG/M metagenome (GOLD analysis project Ga0131853, IMG submission 92764) | Labiotermes labralis P1 segment gut microbial communities from Petit-Saut dam, French Guiana - Lab288 P1 (version 2) (version 2) | ecosystem: Host-associated > Arthropoda: Insects >...
GGATGTGGGTATGTGGACTGGATTAGGTTGGCCCAAGATAGGGACAGGTGGCGGACGCTTGTGAGTACGGTAATGAACCTTCGGGTTCCGTGAAATGCGGGGAATTTCTTGACTAGCTGCAAAACAGTTAGCTTCTCAAAAAGGACTCTGCACCATGGAGTAAGTAAGTAAGTAAGTAAGTAAGTAAGTCCCATTAGAGGCCCGACGTGCCCAGAGGGTTACAGGAAGTTAAGGTACCCAGATTACGTGACAATGGCCCAGGATGGTGGTAAGGTTGTCAGCCTTAAGCACCGGCCGATTTTTAAACTCAGAAAATACTCCTGGTACTCATTTCTGTTAGAGGCTGAGTGGACTCCAGGGCCATAGTGCGATCGGAAGGATTATGTCAATGGAAAATTCCAATGGCACCATCTGGAATCGATCCAGCGACCTTCCGATTTGTAGCACAGCACCTTAACCACTACGTTACCGCGGTCACCGGTCTTTAGTATGCAAGTATGCAAAATTCCTGTTCCCTGTTCATCAGGATAGTCGAAATGGCAGGAGGTTCAATTGAAACGTCGGTTTTACGACTGCCAGACTGCACGACCTCACATCCCAGTAGACGAGGATCACTATCTTCAAGCTATATTCCTCAATCACCCAAAAAGCATCATAAATTACACTGCAGACATGAATAGGTCAACGTGCGGTCTGTAGTTGCTTTAGGTGACTGAATGGCACATGGCTTCAACAGGGCAAAACACATAGAGAATGGAAACACGAGGTAAAGAGAATGGAAACTGATGCGCTCTACAAGTAAGACGAAAGCAAATAGAGGATTCAAAAGTTAAGAGCCGCCAGAGGCAACATAGCGCAAGAAAAAGGGACTCGGAGAAAAGGGAGAGATCAGTCAATTATCTTAATATAGGGCGTTGCCTGTTGGGCAAACAGCGTGACTTGCTGTATGAACGGTAATGCATTTAATGTTGGTTTAGCGAGGGCAAAATAAATATCAATGAATTAATTTATGCAAAGAAGGGTTTGGCTAATTTTAATAAAGGAAGGAAATGTCCGATGTTTGAATTCGATTGTTTAAGAACATTTCTTGAATTTAGAAACGAAAATAGGATTTGAAATGAAGAAGTGACTGTTACTTGACCAGTGATGTAAAAACAAAGAGCAGAGCGCAGAGACAGTAGTGGCGTGTTGAAGGAATGGAGAGGGCAGTAGTCACTGGGAGTCAGGTGATGAGGGTGGCCGATATATGTGAAGGAGCTACATATTGAGTGAACTGAGAAAGGTGGGAAAGGGGAAGGGGAGAAACTGCTGTGGCAATTAAATGGAGGACTACAGGGGAAGCAGAATACAATTTGTGAAGCTAACAGTTGTTCAACTAGTCAAACGTTTTCCCCGAATTTTACAGGCCAATTCACAACTATGTTGACGAGAGCCCAGTTGTGGTCAGTATCAACAGCCAGGTTAATCCAATCTTTTTAAAACGAATAATTTTAACAAAAATCTTGAGTCAGAATACATTGTGAAAGGGAAACCCTAAAGATGACAGGACACACTGAGTGGAGGAAAAAATGTTACAAAACAACTGCTTTTGAGGTTCCTTGTATGCATGTCGGTCATTGCAAATAATCCAACGGCTACGTCAAATAAAAAAAATATATAAATATATAAATAAATAAATATATATATATATTGAATATGGTATCAAACTCGAAACAAAACTAGACAGTATATTTTGATGACAGACTGCAACAACCCTGACCTTTACAAAGTAGGGTGCACCAGTGATTCGGAGCAGTGTATTGTGGCGGCATTTGAAGGAGGCATTAGTCAGTGTCGTAACATTTAACAATAGGTACCAGGCAGCGAGATGATGATGATGATGATGACGACAACGACGACTAATACAATAACAACGAAGAGAACGTTACTAAAAAACAACGAATGGTAAAGTTGAGCCTTGTGGAAAAACAATCGATTAGGTTTTTATCGATTCAACGTACAGTTGTCTCCTTGCAGCAACACACATTAGGTCCACACACACACACATACACAACACGCAGGAATGGGGGCATTAGAGTAGACCGAGACAGGTGTGGGGTAAAGGGGGATTGTGTGAACATATATTATTCATTGTTCAAGTGAACAGGGACACAGGAAGCAGGTACGAGGGAAGGGAGTCACGTCAGTTATACCGCGTCCTAGGAAAACTAATTTCCCTCCCTACACGCACACAGTGATGCAACAATGTGGCATTGTTTTCTCAAGGCCAGCTACACAGCTGCACCGTTACAACAGATGCAAGGTACCTATTCTTAAGCTGCCTGACACTTTGCAGCAGCATGTGTACTGCGACTGCCTTGTGTTTTCTCTGCGTTAAGTAAATTCTATAGCGGATCGGCGTACGTAGGTTTGAATAAACAAGAAATCTGCTGTGTGCTTGGCGAACCACACTCAGTGACCACTGACTAGCACAGGCGGAAATAACTGTTCTTCGTTCAGGACGTAGTTTCCCACATCAGCGTCACACTGTGTGGAAGGTTCTGGGCAGCAGACTGAAATGTTACTTACTTTCTTCATGGAGCAGAGTGTTTCTTGAGAAACTGATCGGTTCCCAGCTAGTCAAGACATTCCCCGCATTTTATGGAATCCGAAGGTTCCTTACCGCATTCAAAAGTGCCCGCCACCTGTCTCTATCCTGAGCCAGATTAATCTAGTCCATGCCCACCATCCCACTTCCCGAAGATTCAACTTAATATTATCCTCGCATCTACACTAGGATATTCCAAGTAACCTGTTCTCTCAGGTTTCCCCCAACAAAACACTGTATACGCCTCTTCCCTCCCCAATACGTGCTATATGCCCCGCCCATCTCATTCTTCTCGATTTTGCACCCGAACAATATTGAATGAGGAGTACAGATCATTAAGCTCCCCTGTTACTTCGTCCCTATTAGATCCACATACTCTCCTTAGAACCATATTTTGAAACACCGTCACCCACCGCTTCTCCCCCAGTGTGAGGGACCAGGTTTCACACCATACAATATAACAGGCAAAATTATAGTTCTGTATATCTTAATCCATAAATTTTTGTATAGCAAACTGGAAGACAAAAGATTCTGCACCGAATGATAGCAAGCATTCCCTGACTTCAATCTGCTTTTCATTTCTTCCTATATAGAATTTTCATTTGTTAAGGTTGTTCCCAAATATTTAAACTCTTCCAGCCTTTCAAAGGGACTATTATCAGTCTTTATACTGTGACTTCGTCCTGCATTCTGATCAAGAGACATGACCATGTAATTAATTTTTTCGGTGTTTATTTCTAATCCAATCTCCTAACTAGCAGCCAATAAGGATCCTGTGTTTTCCTTTATAGTAAGACAGGAATTTTACGTTTAAGAAAAATATAGTTCTGTCACTAACGCTGTCGCGCAAGTACAGTTCGGCGCATAAACCAAGCACATTATGGCTCAGTCAGTTCATCCGTAGCAGCCCCGCGCCTAATTTTTGTTTTTATTCGTTGTCATGTGACAGTGACTGAGCATCCGGTTTTGTAAAGAATGAAATAACAACATACATTTGGCACAGAGAACCTAACAACAGCTGCATGTTTCGACTTTTAATTACGCCATTACCAGACTGTACAATATTTTATAAGAACGGTAACGTACAACAATTCAAGTTACATTAACAAAGAATGAGATCCCAGAATCGTCCTGCATGTTATTCGTAAATACAGTACAAATCAAAATCAGAGAATTTTATGTTTACGGTTCCGCGCATCGTTGATCTATATTAATAATTTCCAACGAGATGCAACACAAAGCATTCTATTTATTATTCTGCGAGGTAACTACAGCCTCCAGTACTGTGCAGCTACCTCCCTTCAACGTGGCCAGTTGGCCACGTTGGAGGGAGGTAGCTGCACAGAAAATATGACCAGTATCGGAGGCTGTAGTTACAGTTTTGTGTACTCCTGATAATGGGTGTGGTTGACACCTGAAACATGTAGAGTGAACTTGCAGAATAATAAATAGACTGCTTTGTGTTGCATCTCGTTGGACAACCATTAATATAAAATCACAGAAGATTTTGTAAGACGACCTGTCGGTTACGAAGGTTCGTCGCTGTTTGGGAAGTGAAGTTAATCACATTTACGAGTGCTAAATGTAACAATGTTGAGCTTCACAATAAAACAAATATAGTTAGTGCAATAAAATGCAGTAGACTGAGGTGGGCGGGACATGTTGTGAGAAAGGATAAAAACGAATTAGCTAAAAAGATAGTGGACAAATCCTGGAAGTCAAAGAAAGCTTCCTGACCGAAATCAAGTAGGATTGACGGGGTAGAGGAAGACGCAAGGAAACTGGGTTGTAGAATTTGGCTGGCGGTTGCCCACGATAGAGTTCGCTGGCGACATTTGCTTGAGGAGACCAAGACCCACCCAGGGCTGTAGAGCCGATAATGATGAAGTGTGACAATTTTGAGATCCCCTATCTTCATTAATATTACTTGCACTGTTGTACCAAACGCCGTAATTTATAGCAGGGGAGTGCTGGTTTGTTCTTAGTACGACCTACTTCCCCATGTCGTAGGATGGAATCGATAGTGTCGTTGGAAAGAGGGGTGTGTTCATGTGTCGAACTGCAAGTCTTTTCTTGTTACAGGTGCTGAAAGGAAGCATGTCAGGCGACGCGCACGATTTCAGCAACATGGAGACCCGAGCTGTTATCAAGTATTTTTTCCTGCAAGGCAAGGCGCCGAAAGAAATTCACGCCATTCTGATAGAAACATTAAGGGAAAATGCACCATCGTATGCCGCCGTCAAAACTGGGTGGCCCAATGTAAACGTTGTGATTTTTCCACCTGTGATGCGCCTCGTCCTGGACGACCCAAAACAATGAGCAGTTGATCAAATTCATGAGCTAATATTAGAAGGACGCCGGATTTCGGCTAAATCAATAGCTGAGCAACTGGCCATCTCACGTGAGAGGGGTTGGGTCCATCATTCATTAAGATTTGGACATGCGGAAGCTCTCCGCGAAGTGGGTACCGAACTGCCTGAAAGCGATCAAAAAGTCAGCGGTGCTAGTCGTCTGAGCAAATTTGGAATTTTTTCGGCGCGATCCAAATTATTTCCTGTCGCAATTGTTGACCATGGACGAAACCTGCTAATATCACTATTACCCGGAGACAAAGTAACAATCAATAGAGTGAAGGTATAGTGGCTCACCCCGCCCCCCAAAAAAATTCCGATTGCAAAAATCTGCTGGAAAATTTCTCGTCTTGATTTTTTGGGATCAAGACGGCATCCTCCTAATTTATTATCTTCAAAAGGGCCAGACTATCAAAGCGGAGTATTACTCATCTCTGCTGGTGCAATTGAAGGACATTTTGAAGGAAAACGCCGGCCGCGGGAAGGTCACCAAGGGTGTCTTTTTTTTGCACGACAATGCTCCGTCTCACCGGGCACTTGCAACCCAGAAGAAACTGGACTGCCTGGGCTTCCAGTATCTTGATCACCCATCCTATTCTCCGGATCTGGCCCCGTCGGACTACCACCTATTCCCTGGACTGGAAAAAAAACAATTGAAATTTCGCCATTTTTCGCCCAACACGGAGGTCATTGCTGCGGGGGAGACCTGGCTGGAAGGACAACATTCTGAATTTTTTTTGAGTGGCTTGCAGAAGTTCGAGTAACGGGCTAAGAAGTATATTGAGATTCGTGGGGATGACGTTGAATAAATCTCGAGTTTGGTCGCTGTAGTTTGTTTCCTTCCTGGTCGGGCTAGGGACTTATAAGCACCCCTCATAGCATAATGATGGCTTAATTAAAACCAAAACATGTAGCTAATTTCAAGTGTTCTACATCAAATATACGTTGCGTTCGACGAATAGCGATGGGTGCTTTATACTTTCTGCAGAACAGGAGAAGTCCACCTGAAGTTACGATGTCTTATTATCCAGACAAATAAATGCACAGTACAAAAGGTAAAAGGAAAGTCATCTCGTTACAGGCCCGTGTGGCCCAGAGGGTGGGTACAGGTATAGCTCTACTCTTCCATGACCGCGGCACTAGAAGGGGTGAGTGGTCAGTAGCACGCCCCGGCCGCACTTTAACCCCGGGAAAGACCCAGTACCAATTTTACAGGAAGCTGAATGGGCCCAAGGACCTGTCTGGACAGAGAGAAAATCTCGTTCCTACCGGGATTCGGTCCCGAAACATATATATATATATATATATATATATATATATATATATAATAACAATATTTTATATACCCTAAGAAGTCCTACATGTTTCGATGCAGCCCCATTATCTTCAGGGAGTCTTATCCTTCTTCTTTGTTAAAGTTACAAAAATCGTCTGGGTTACAAACTGAATAAAATCAGTGGATTAAAATGTTTACATATGTGATCGTTATAGGTGATAATAAAACACGATCTGTAAAAGTTGTGAGCTGTCAACTGTTATAATTACAGTAAACGGAATTCGTTAAGCTTGGTGGCTGTGTGTAAAGTTTGGACTGTCATATAGCTGTAATCCAGCAATGAATTTATATATTAGGCAAGATGAACAAAATATGATCAGAGATGTCAATGATTTTTGTAACTTTAGCAGAGCAGAATGAAAAAGACTCCCTGAAGATGATGGGGATGCATCCAAACATATAGGAGTGCTTACGGTATATAGAATACATGTATGTATTTATATTTATTTATTTATTTATGTTGTACATTTGTTGGTCTGGACAATAAACTGTAGCTTCAAGATGCACGTTACGTACATCAAAACATTATAATGTATTGTTTCAAACTTGGGGAGCAATTATAGTGTCATACGCAATCTTTGAAACTGCGTTTGTCAACGAAGCTAAACCTCGTTCGGGTGTCTTAGAATGGTTTGAATCATTCGGAGAGGAGCATGAGTACTTTCATAAGGGTCCAAGTAGTGGGCAGCTGTCAACTGATCGAAACCCGACAATAGTTCCAAAACTTCATGAATTGGTGGACACAGACCGTCAAATTAACCTAAAATTGGGGGGAGGGGGTGGAGGAAGCCTGCACATTGACTGGGAGAATATGTGTCAACGTACTTGTAAAGACTTGAGGAACAGCCAGGTCAGCGTAAAGTTTGTTCGACAACGATGTCACAACCTGTAGAAACTTCCACTGGGGCGTGGTGGAGATCAGACACCCGCCTTGATCACCTGACTTCCCACCAGTTGGCTTTCTTCTATTCCCTTTAGGGCTAACCACCCTTAGAGCGAAGATGATATCGAAAACCACGGGACGTCAAAAAGAACATAACCTCCGAGTTAAACCGCAGTTCTTTGGGATAATGTGCATGCGTTTTTTTTATGAAGTTTGTAGGACTGAAAACGTGTGTCGCTGTCTCATCGACTGAGCAAACTTCTGCTCACCACGTAACTTCAACGTCCAGTACCGCAAGCGGACACAACACTATGACCAATTAATTGCGTGACAAACTGTGCAGTCTAACTACTCTAATGGGATTTGTCGTTACTCCTAGTCTTTTTGCTGGCTGTCAGAACACACCCACCAACACCCACACCTGCCCGCGCGCACAAGCGAACATTCGCGTGCTGGGTTACACTGTTACAGTGAGGAGGTTCACAATTTGTACTCCACATCAAATATTACCCGGGTGATCAAAGAATGAGAGGGACTGGACATGTAGCACGAATTGGGAGAACAGAGGTGCACACAGGATTTCGGTGGGGAAAAGTGAGGGAAAGATACCACTTGGAAGACCTAGTTGTATTTGAGAGGATAATATTAAAATAGGACGGTCGTGGACTGAATTGATCTGGCTCACGACTGAGATAATGGGCTGGCTGTTATCAACACGGTAATGAGTTTTCAGGTTCTATAAAATGTGGGGAATTTCATGAGTAGCTCAGAAAATATTAGTGTTTCATGAAGGATTCTGCCGCATGGAATTGGTTGGTTGGTTAATTAATCGAAAGTATCATCTGCTAAAAATTGAAATTTACAGTACAATCCCATATGCATAAACAGACGGCCTGCCGGTTGCTACCGCTATAACTCATGGTTCAGTTACAACTAATTAACTAAAATATTTCGTTTGCTCTGACTAGTTACGGTATCAACGACAAATCTACGTTCCACTGAAATTGCAGTCTGTCACTACATTCACTGAGCTATACATAATGCAATATACCACACGTGTAGAATCCTGAGAGAGCAAACGACTCTCCACAGGTTGTTGTCATTGTCATTATCGATGCTGTTCAACACAGGCTATGTGCTGTCCGCGAACCAGGGTTCAACCTTGCACGTTAGGCTTATCATGGCACATTTATAGCAGTCGGTGAAGAAAAGTCAATACATAATGTTCCCTTTTATCTCTACGGCACGTTTATTGCACGACACAGTTCTGTCCGTCCGTCCGTTACTATGTTTATATCATTTTCCATCTCGTCGTGTACAACGACCTGTTTTTGAACCGCCCGGGTCATCCGACAATTAACAGCACGAGTATAGAGTGGAATCTTTGGACTTGACTTCGAGCAGGTACCAGGAGAATGGAGAAAACTACGCAGCGAGAAACTTCATGTAGCACGTTCTTTTACACTAAAAATGTCTGCAATTTGCCAACACTGTGAATGGCTCTCAAAATAGAGGAAACCGTAAAAATGGAGGTAAAGTTAAAGCAATCCCATTACAGGGCTGGAAGGCCCTGAGGGTTCCACGAGGTTGAGACTCCCAGAATTTCTTTACAATCGGCACATGAAAGTGGTAACTTTGTCAGCCCTAGGCACCGGCCGTCTTTACCCCCGGGAAATATTCCTGGTACTCGTTTCTGTTAGAGGGTGAGTCGACCTCAGAGCCATTGTGCGGCCTGAAGAAATATGTCAATGAAAAATTACAATGACATCATCGGGAATCGAACCCGCGACCTTTCGGCTTGTAGCGCAGTGCCTCAACCAACTGCTCCACCGCGTGTCCCCCGATCGTATTGGAGACTCGCTCTTTTCTGCTAGGTGTTAAATGAATTTTTGTATAATATGTAGATGAATTTGAAGCTCCATAAATTTACGTAAGCCGATTTCATAACACATCTCTCAGTGAGTACCAACTTTGAATCACGTGATGTCATCAGCGCAGCACTTTAATATTCACAATTGCCACCACTGAGAGACGGGGTGGAAACAGCCAGTTGGTACAGTGGCCTCATAAAGGGAAAGAACGCCTACCAGCCCTTAATCTTATTCGACGCTTCCTGCGGCGTCGTTTTAGCAGGATATAATTCACCGGACTACACTTACACAGCCGACACAAACACAAAATCCTTCCATTGTTGTTTTTCGCACCTGCTACATACTTCGGTACCGTACCACCTTAAGGCACGAAATCCTCTTATAAAAAAAATGAACAATTTAAAATGCTATTAAATTTTCTTAAACCCCCCCCCCATGGTGCAAAAGCCCCCCATTGGGCCAGGGCCTTCTGTTGACGCTTCACGATCACACTCATGACACACCACACAAGGTAGAGCTCCTCTGGGCGAGTGATCAGCCTAACGCACGTACCTCTCCCTGACAGCACACCTCACAAAACACAGCCATTCGAACCCGCAGTCCCAGCAACTGAGCAGCCGCAGACCCACGCCTTAGACCGCGTGGCCACTGGATCCAAATACCAGTAAACTTACTAAATTACAGGTATTTTTATTTTCGTTATAGTTTATTTAAATATAATGTAAAACTGGAAATTCCTTGCCACAGTAAGTATTCTGGCATTATAAGCTGACCAATTCTTTTTAAAAAAAAATTCTTGACTAAAGATGGTGTAATGATGAAACACGAGTCAAGTGAAATAAGAATAAAGAAATTCGTACAGTTACGGCGACCCCAGCAAGTAAGTATAGCATGTGCAAGGTGCAATGACGAAATGCTAACCGTCAAACGCTCGGAGATAATGTCCCTCCAGTACAAATTCCAAACTGAAAATCCAGGAATCGAACTGGAGTCTCCAGGGTTGCAAGACCAAGAAACGGTAAAGTTAAAAGCACACTGAGCGAGTTAATGCTAAAATGCATGTTAAGGAGCGCAAATATAACATCACGCATTCTTAACCACGCACTAGATACAGGTGAGAGGTCAGCTTCAAGCCCCGGCCGCAGTACTCCCGCACACAGTAACAGGAACAGCCAATCGGTCCTGTCAGTCACTACAATGACTGAGCGTCCGCGGTCACTGTATCGTATAGGCCTAATGGAACGCCACATTCCGTCTTACGTGCCCACTACTACGTACAGTCACCATGCTGTGTGAATGCCAATCAATATGGCAGTAATTTGAAATGCTATTGAACTGTTTGTTACAGGACATGCCCCCCCCCCCAACTACCTCCACCTCTTTCGACCTGCTTCTGTGTGACCTTGATACGCGTTTAAATGTGGAGGATGACACAAGAAACAATTCGTACTTTTTTGCAAAGTTTGGGACTTTTTAACTTCCATATATCTCAGCGTTCCGTGACAGTATCAGCACCCTCTGCAGTTGCTGTTACTTGATCCGATCATTTCCTTTTTCATTATTTAGTTTCCGTAGTTTTTAGAAGGGCTCACGGCTGATACCAAGTAATGATGACAAATGATGGAAACTCATCAAGAAATGACAGTGCTACTGAATTAAACAAATCAACACTTGGAGCACTTTAAAACACAGTACAGATTATTTGGACTTTAAATATCTCTGTACTGTGCCCCTAAAGTGCGAAGTGTTTCGAATGAATTTGACAATAAACAGCGATTATTTCTCGCAACACATTTTTAACAGACTTAAGTTGCAATGAGATGCACTGCGTACCCTTGACTTCATCGCCAAGTAGTCTGTCTTACGACAGGTCTATAGCCTTCTTACGACAGGTTCATAGCCTCCTCAGGACAGGTCCGTAGCCTCCTCAGGACATGTCCGTAGCCTCCTTACGACAGGTCCGTAACCTCCTAAGGACAGGTCCGTAGCCTCCTTACGAGAGGTCCGTAGCCTCCTCAGGACAGGTCCGTAGCCTCTCAGGTGAGGTCCGTAGCCTCCTTACGACAGGTCCTTAGCCTCCTACGGACAGGCCCGTTGCCTCCTCAGGACAGGTCCGTAGCCTCCTCAGGACATGTTCGTAGCCTCCTCAGGACAGGTCCTTAGCCTCCTTACGACAGGTCCGTAGCTTCCATATGACGGGTCCTAGCCTCCTTACGAGAGGTCCGTAGCCTCCTTACGACAGGTCCGTAGCTTCCTAAGGACAGGTCCGTAGCATCCTTGCGACAGGTCCATAGCCTCCTTACGACAGGTCCGTAGCCTCCTTAAGACACGTCCGTACAATCTTCCTAAGAAAATTCTTCACGGAGTGCGAACTAGTGCTGCTTCTTTCAATGTCCATTGTCTTCTCTTTTCCTTCTAGTCCCTTGTGGTTTAAGAGGCAGTTCCTACGCATGATATGATCATTCCAGGTAGCCTTCCTTTGTTTTATTTTATTTACTTTATTTCCTTTCGACCAGAACTCTATACGAAACTTCCCCATTCCTCACACGATCGGTTCAACTGATCTTCTACGTCCTTCTCCAGCACACATCCCAACATTTTCAAGGTGTTTCTTACCCATTTTCCGACTACTAGACCGAATTATACATTTTACTGATCCACAAATTTTACTCACGATATCCTTCAAAGGATTAAATCTCTCAACTTAATTTACTTCCTACAAGAAAAGTAAAGTTGTGTTTGAGTTTCAGCATCACGCCATGAAGACGTAAGGGGGGCGTGCAGTTATAACTCCACGCTTTCCTATTCTTAGCATTAGATGGGATGAGGGGTTACCTACAAGCCCCAAAACTTTATGGTAGGGGAAAAGGGACAGGTTGTGCCCTGCGGTCGGCCTGGAGAATCAGAACACGAAAAATATCTCGTATAACATGTTGGAAATAGAACTGAATTCCCCAGGCCGAATTTTATTGCAGTGCTATGAAGAGCGTTGATATAGGCAAGCCCATGGGTTACTCTGTAGGCTACTACTCTATTAACCCTTTAAAGATTAATATTAACCTGAATTATAATTAAAGATTCAGCTCGTACCGCGCAGTAAACACTCTCCGTCTCGGTTATAAAAACCAGTCAGTTTATGCTGTACAGGGAAATAATCGCTGTTTGTTCTGAGATCCACACAAAACACATAAATGCACTGTGTGGGAAGAACGTAGGATTTGTGAATGTTAAACCTGGTGGTACATATAGTGGCCACTGGGGTTTGAAGGGGTTATATCTATTATACACATAGATTCAGTTCGTACCGCACAGTGAACATTCTCCGTCTCGGTTATAAAAACCAGTCATTTAATATTGTATAGAGAAATAATCGCTGTTTGTTCTGAGATCCATACAAAACACATAAATACACTGCGTGAGCAGAATGTGGGATTTTTTAATATTAAACGTTGCGGTACATATAGTGACCAGCGGGCTTTGAAGGTTTAAGTGTCTGTTATAAAAACCAGTCAGTTAATGCTGTATAGAGAAATAATCTCTGTTTGTTTTGAGATCCGTACAAAACACATAAATAAAATATGTGGGCGCAATGTATAATTTTTGAAAGTTAAACCTGGTTGTACATATAGTAACCATTTGGTTTCAGATGGTTAACTCGATCATTTCCATGTACCGACTTAATTAGTAGGAATGGGACAATATCGGTTGTATAAATAAACCAGCTGTTCATATCAGCCCAGTGAGAAATCTATCGCAACTTCTAGAGCACGAAGGTTCATTATCGTGTGCACAAGAGCTCCCGTTTATCCCTTTTCTGATCTAAGATGTCTCCAGTCCAAATTTCCAATCGTATATTTTTAACATAAATTTTAATATTATTCCCTCATCCACACCCATAAGTTCCAAGTGATCTTTTTTCTCAAGTCGTTCCCAACAAAAGCAGGTATGCAATAGTTTTCAAACCAGTAAGCTATGAAAGTTCTCCTTCTTCACAATACATGCAAACAAGGGTTGCTATTCATTTCCGGGCGAGTGGACGTCTTCCTAAGCACCTCACATGAAATTCTGATACATAACCTTTAAATGTGTTCCAATAAATATCAAATGCTACACCGATAACTCTCTCAAAAAAGAACAGAAACAAAATCCACAAAGTAACAATAAACATCACAGCCTTGTTTGAACATCACCCACAATTAACCTATATCCAGAAATTCTTTGGCTAAAACATTTTCGCAATGGTATTCGCGGAACCCCAGGGTTTTTGCAGAAAATTTACATTGCAGTAAAGAATGGTAATTTAAACGGTAAACTTTTAAAGCCTACTGGTTAAGTAATGCACCAACAGTTCAACATTCAACAACTGTACGCTCTGTCCACACTGTATTTAAGCATTTTGTGTGGATCTGAGAAAAAACAGCGACTTGTGCCACTTACAGCATAAACTGATTCGTTTTCATAACCGAGATGAAAAGTGTTTACTGCGCGGTACGGACTGGGCCTTTAAATGAAGCAGTCCTCGCTTCTTCTTGAAAGGGTTGATTTACAATTAATTACTTTCGTTTTTATTTATTTTTATTAATCATTTATAGTTAATTATTTGATAAATAATAATTAATTAAATTTCACTCGAAATAATTTACATATTTATTTGACGAGGTCCACTTGTTCGGGCGTTAATAAACCGGAGGGTATAATATAAAACAGTATTCGTATTTTGAAAATGAATTTATGTTTTGTTACGCAACCACATATCAGTTTACAAGGTTCACATTTCGTTTACATAACATGGCAGTCTGCCTGTTGTCTAAAACATATTAATTATTTTCGTTAATTATTTGTGGTCTAGTTGTTTGTCTTCATGTACATGAATTTTGTTTGCGGTTTAATTTAAAAAAATCGATGCCTGGAAATTCCGTAGTCTAAAACATTGCGTGATGATCGCATAATGGTCAGGGGGATTGGTACTGTGACGACACTCATTTTGCACATCTTAAAACGTTACTTGCACCACTTCGGTGGGAATTAAATCAGACAGAGACGCGCATCACCACGTGAAGAATATAACGCATTTCTGAACTATGAATGAAGGAGCTTCATGAGTTGTTCACGAAACGTTCCTTTTCGGCGAATTTGGAAAAGAAAACTGCCAAATGAGCCTTTTGGGTTCATCAAGTCTTTTAGCGCATAAAAACTGGCAGAAACACTGAATTTCATGTTATTTGACCTTGCGAGTTTTGCAAAATTTTGTTAAAGCTTTCTATTTTTGTTGAAGTCAGAGAAGAAAAACGCTGATTGCGTATGAAGAATGCGCGCGCATACCATGTTGAACTCCTCGACCAGTCGGTCCTCCTATGCATGGCGTTACGTCTTCTTGGTTTGCGGATGGCGGAGACGGACTGCAGATATGGGGGGGTAGCTGAGAATGTATTGAATAAATAGTCTCGGACAACCAAAAAGGAGTAGTCCTCCAGCTTGGGTTTGAAGGAGATTTTAACAGCACCTCATCGTACAAAAATAAATACATTACAGTTAAGCGTCGCTTAACGACGGGGATACGTCCTGAGAAATGCGTCGTTAGGCGATTTCTTCGTTGTGCGAACGTGTACTCATAGAGGCTGATACACGGTGCGACCGGAAGAATTTTGTCAATGAAAAATTCCAATGACACCATCGGGATCGAACCCGCGACTTTCCGTCTTGTAGCGCAGTGCCTCAACCAACTGCGCCACCGCGTGCCCCCTCATATCCAATACATTTTCCCCTAATCTTAAGCTTATAAGGGTAATTAAAATTTCGTAATTGGAAGAGACAGAATTGTTGCGATATGCATACATTTCCTAACTTGCTTTCATGTAAGGTGGAAGAAATCACTTCTCTCTGCCTAGACAATCGCCAAGGTTTCGCTACAAACCTTACCGTTAAAGCTATCGACCGGTGATAAAATATTCCGACATTTGTAAACGCCCATCCATCAACTGGAAGACTGATGTAGAATATCTACCTGTTCTTTCTCGTGCCCCGTCTCTACACGGCATCTGTTCCGGCCCATAAAGATTATCCCACGTCTCAGAGAAGGGTGGAATATAAATCGGATTTCTTTAAAGTTTACACTCAATATTGAGCCCAGTACATGATAGAGGAACCTGCGTATGGCTGCTGCAAACAAAGAACATCTGTGTCAGCGTGATGTCAGCGCCTCTAGGAACAAGACGCAGAAGGACCAACATATAATATGCTTCTTTCATACCCTTTCCTAAATAACACAATACTACAACAAGCCTAAGACTTTCACCAAATCGTTCCATAAATTGAGTAAATAAATACCGAGATTATTATCTGTAAGGTGGTTGGATAGCTCAGTCAGGATAGTGACCAGTCTATTAGCCGGTAGCGGCACACCTGTAAACCGCCACAAAGTCCACGCCATTTCTCGGACCCACTCGCCTTGACATTGAACTGACAGGGGGGAAGAAGAGGTATGCGTGTAACTCTACTCTTTCTTTAACCATTGCGCTACAAGCCGGAAGGTCGCGCTTTCGATTTCTTAGTCATTGGGGTGTTTCTTTGACTTCCTTCCGACCGCCCAATGGCCCTCGGTAACGACTCAGCCTGTAACAGAAATGAGTACCTGGAATATTTCATAGGGTTAAAGGCGGCCGGTGAGTACAGCTGAAAACCTTACCACCTCATGTGCCAGTTGTATAGAAATTCTGGGAGCCTCAACCTCTTGAAGCCTTAAGGGCCGTACAACCTCTAATGGGATTGCTTTACCTTAATTTTACCTTACTTTAACCACGGCACTAGATGAGGGTGGGTGGATAAAACGCACTCCCCGGTCACTTAACCCCCTCCCCCCCCGGAAAGACCCAGTACCCAGTGCCTATTGTACAAGATCTGGGTGAGCCCCTGGTCGATCTGGCTGTGCAGAAAATCTCGCACTTATTGGCATATGATCCCCGGACCGTCCAGCCCGTAGCAATTCGATATATCGACAACGCTATCCCGGCCCATGAATATCAAAATTAATAAAGAAATAAATAAATTAATTAATTAATCTGTGGCTAATCAAGGTCGGAATCCGTAAATCAAACCTTATACAGTGTTGTATGACTGGGTGATATTTAAGGAACAGAGTATCAAGATGGAAACGGCCGTAGCCTACTTTACGGTAATATCCCGAAATTTCAAGAGATGAGCAAATCGCCAACACCAAGCCCCAGTCAAAATAGCCCGTGCCATAAGCCAGGTTCCAAAAAGGCGCTGACAGAACGCAAGCAGAATGCGTTAAAGAGTTCGAAACAAATCGCTATGTGTTTCAGTATACAAAGCAAACTGACACGGCACGGCACGGCACGGCACGGCACGCCAACTTTATCTGGTAAGAATATAAGATAAGGAAATCGATTATGCAAAGAGAGTGGAAAAAATAACTTTCGTTGATTTATGTTTAAAGCCGTGTATAAAATCAGCCCGATTCTTTCTGCTCAACATAGTCTTCAAACAGAAGACGCTCCTGTCTCTCAAAAGGCAAACGGCGACACTTACTTGTCCTGCAAAAGTGGTTTACATACCAAAAGACGGGCTGCCCTCGGCGCTGAAAATATTGTCAGGTGAGAGCCGGTCAGTGCCGACTCTTTAACCACGCTGCTAAAAATGTTGATTCTTGTTACCTACATGTTGTCTACAGACAGAGTAAGCTCAGAACGTTTCTTAAACTGCCCATAATGCATTGCGTGGACGAGGACATAACATACCGATATTGCCTGCGATATTTGTCAATTACATATGGGAGAAGAAATAACAAGCCAGCCAATGTACGCTTAACGTTATCATTAAGGCTCGTTCGTCAAACCACTGTTGCAGCAGAAAATAAATATTGCACAACCTATGTGTGTGTTTGTAGCCTTAGTTATCCAGCATGCGCCATACTGTCATCTGTGGCCTGCCCCACTCTACAATATTTTTCTACAAGATATCATAAGCGGTACGATTAAAAAAATAAGTCACTGAACACAAAATGTGTGTTTTGATTTCCTCTACAACTTTGTCTGAAACATTTCTGTCTAAAAAGAACAGAGTGAGATATGATAAAAAAAAATGTATATCCATCTGCATGTAAAGTACCCTTTATTCTTGTCAGACTTTAATGAAACTTGAATTTTCCCTATAGATTTTCGAAAAATACTGTAATATCAAATTTCATGAAAATCCTTCCAGTGGAAACTGAATTGTTCCATGTGTACAGAAGTAAGGATGGAGAGACACGACGAATATATGTAGTGCAAAATTATAAAATTTTATAGTCACACACAATTCTCAAATTATTAGAAGTACTAGAAATACAACTAGTACTTTTAATAAATTGAGAGTTGTGTATGACTACATAATAGTATAATTTTACACTACACATGTTGATCATAGAAAACACAAAGGGAATACATCACTTAAAAAAAGACATGATGATGTTAAAAGTCGTGTTTCGCAATTTTGCGAACGCCCCTAATATAAACGGTAGAAAGAGTTGGGACATATTTCAAGATCAGAAAACATGAACCGCTGCAAGAAACCAACCTTTACAAAGCCAGAAGGCACAAGGAAAACTTTCAAAGAGACAGCATAGAAGAGGATGCGCAAATCCTAGGGATCAAGAACTGGAAGACCGAAGTGCTAAACAGGAACCAATGAAGGAGCATAGTGGAGGTGGCCAAAGCCACAATTGGCCGGCAGTAATACAGACGTGAAGAAGTCTCTGGGAAGCCGCAAGGGCCAGAGAAGCCTCACTCAGCTTTGGAGGTAGGCAGCCAGCAGTTGTTCCTTCCCCCCGACTTGCGCACTGTAGTTGTGCCAAAGGGATGATTTGCAGAGCACAATGTGAGTTGTTTCAGTTTCATTGGTTTCCTTTTTGTTAATGAAATGTGGCTGTACAGATTTTTATGAATTAAAATTATTTGTGTGTCTTGGTGATGGGAGAGAGTTCGATCGCATGACATGACATGCGGGATTTGTGATGGACAAAGTAGCGCTTGGACAGTGTTGTCTCCAAGCACTTCAGTTTTCCCCTGTCACTATCATCGCACCAACGTTCCGCATGCATTTACTCATTCATCACAGCCGCCACACTGTATCATAAATTCACAGCTTCAGTAAACAACACAAAAGTGGAACACATTTTATCTTCGTAGGCGAAATTCGCTCAAGGCGATTCGCTAAATATGCAGCCGCTGCATGATGCCAGACTCTCTTGTAATTGAGTAATAAAATCAAACCTCTTGATCCCAATTTGAGATGACTGTACCGCTTGGCAGCAGACTGTTTTGCCAGCGTTTCAGAGCAAGTTTGTTGGCTTCATCATCAGAGTCAAAGACAGTAAGAAGGAAAAGTATTCAGGTTACATAGGCATGCATGGCAATTCCGCCCTCAGCAACAGAAAACTTCTGTTTCCCCCAAGAAGTGCGTAACTTTCGCAGGACTCAGAATAAACAGTGATAGCTTCCCTACACAAAAATAACCTATTGGCCTGTAGAATTCACACCATGTTTACTGTGACGTAGGATACAAAGTGCTACATACTCATTCGAATATTATGTAAATAAACAGTCAACACAACTGCGTATATGTCATTTAATGTAACATATTTCGACCTTCAAAATGTGGTCAGAATTGTTATATATACGAGGCCTGTCCGGAAAGTATCCAGCCATTTTGAATATCTCGAGAACCGTTCGCGTGACCTTGATGTAACTTGGCAGCCAGTCAGAGGAGACCTTACTGTACATCCTTGAACAGTCACTCTCCCGCTGGGCTAGTCATTCGGCAGTGAGACGCTGTTGACTGAGCTTGTGTACTGTGTGACTGTCGCATTCACAAATCTCCTCCCTTTCAACGGCGATTTTAGCTTTGGGAAAACCAGAAGTCGCAGGGAGCCAAATCTGGGCTGTAGGGGGGCTGACAGACCTGGGTGATGTAATGCTTTGCCAAAAAAGCCTGCACAAGAGCTGTAGAATGGGCAGGTGCACTGATACAGATTCGCTAATCTGCTCGCCCGGTCATTGTGAATAGAATGCGACGGTCACACAGTACATAAGCTCAGTCAACGGCGTCTCACTGCCGACTGACTAGCCCCACGGGAGAGTGACTCTCTAACTTTGCGTAGTAAGGTCTCCTCTGACTGGCTGCCAAGTTACATCAAGGCCACGCGACCGGTTCTCAAGATATTCAAAATGGCTCGACGCTCTCCGGACAGCCTTCGTACATTCATTCACACATCGCACAGTGTGTCTTGCAAGTCCATACTCTCTTCCAAAGCCACTTCTCCACAGACTGCGATCTACTCCTTCCTCTTTCATTTTCCAGTATCCTCTCGTTTTCTTGTCATACAATAGCTGACGTCTTCTCCCTCTTCTTCCTGCCACTTCTATCCTTCACTATTATCATTCCTTCAATAACGCGTTTTAGAAGGCAGTTCCTACATAAACTGTGACCAATCCAGTCAACCTCCCTTCTTTTGTACTGCATGTAGGATGTTCCTTTCCTCCTTGATCGTTCGTAACACTTCTCACACTACCGGTCCGGCTGATCTCCATCTCTCTCCAGCACCACATTTGTTACGTAGTATTTCAATAAAATTCAGGCTTCAAATTTTAAAATATCCCTAAGCCCCTTTGCTCACGTTTCTCTTACAGTAACGAGATGCAGTCTTTGTAACGCAAGAAATGTTACTGGCCATCTCTTTGGATACAACTTGAGTTTCCCGAGAGGAATAACCGCAAGGAAGAGCACTGCGCTGCTGTTATCAGGCCATGAAACCGTCACGCACTTGGTGTCATCTCACACACAACCCGGACGTAAGAAATAGCTTCGGAATTCCCATGAATGGACTGCGATATTGCGCTAGAGAGGATGGAAGGATTTTCAGGACTTAGAAAGGCAGGTTCGTATTGATCAGGGAGAGGAAACGACTGTTCGTTCTTATAAAGAAAATTAATTTTGCGGGTCTTCACGTATATTTATGTACTGCTTACCCTTAGCAAACTCCTGTGCCACTCAGATGCACTACTTTAATAAAATGGTGTTCTAAACGCGTGTTTGCATACCAGCGGAACGCCTGCGTATAAAAATCATTGCCCCTCTGTCTGTTTGAAGGCAGGGAATGACACTAAGGCAACTGAACGGATTTTCATGAAATTCGATATCCTATAAACTGAAACGCACGATCTTTCTAAGTTTGATTAAATTCAGAGAGCAATGCCGGACACTGTATATGAAGATGTGAGACAGCAGATGGCCGAACACTTGTGACGGCAAAAAACTGGTGAGACGAAAAACTGTACAGGAAAAGGAAATGAACATTTCACACGTCATCTCCGTAAGCGTTACGACTTTCCGCATAATTAAACAAAGCGAAAAAAACAACGAAAACTTTTGTATGTGTACTTTTCCTAACTAATAATTTTCTCTGATCATTTGACACCATCTCTCGGCAGACAACACAGAGGGGGGTGCTTCAGAAAATGGCACGAAGAAGAATATTTGTTTAAAGGGGGAGGAATTTGGTATAGAATAGAGTAAAATGCGTGATGTGGAACTCCATAATACTTACTGTTCATCAAGTAATACTAGGCTGATGAAAAGAAAGAGGATGAGAGGTCATGTAGCATGCAAAAGAAAAAAGTACACATAAGGATTTAGTAGACAGACCTAGACATAAATGGAATTATAATTTTAAAATTAAACTTAAATATGATGTCTGTGGAAGGGACTTGTCTAACTCAGAAACACAATCAGTGGCGGTTCTTATAAACATAGTAATCGACTGACCAATTCCCTCAAGTGCGGGAAATTTCTTGACCAGTTCAACAATTATCAGCTTCTCAAGATGGCAACTCGCTGTGGAGTTAATTACGCAGTCTCATTCCACATTTCTTCTTTATTTAATTTTTGTCTATTCCTTAATTTGTCTCTCTCTCTCTCTCTCAATTCCACCCCCACCGCCACCCCCCAACAGTCTACCTTCCACACGTATAGAAAAATGACCTGTGTTTATTCGGACACACACACACACACCACACACACACACACACACACACACACATACACACACACACACCACACACACACACACACACACACTCA
>Ga0131853_10006461_pt1 | contig 21162 bp, 17 predicted proteins | sample TergutLab28metaG_FD_92764 | JGI IMG/M metagenome (GOLD analysis project Ga0131853, IMG submission 92764) | Labiotermes labralis P1 segment gut microbial communities from Petit-Saut dam, French Guiana - Lab288 P1 (version 2) (version 2) | ecosystem: Host-associated > Arthropoda: Insects >...
TAAGTAATCAAACAAAAATCTTAAAGCTTTGCCATGCCTATTATTGTAGGCTTCTTCTAATAAAGTATAAGCTAACGCTAAATAGCCGTCTTGTTCCTCTACCGGCCTTAAATGAGTGTTCATAGCTATTTTTAAAGCTTTATCAAATTTTTTAGCGGTCTCTTCATCTTTAAGTAAATAATCAATAATGTGCTTAAGGCTTTTCCAATCGCCTCTTAAGGCGCGGTCTAAAAAGATGTGGCTGGTTAAAAAGTAGCCATCGTTTTCTTTACCGGCTGGAAAGGTGGGGTAGTTTTGCATAATAATTTTTACGGCGTGGTTTAATTGATTGGGCATAGTTAATCTCCTTAGTACACAACTTTCGGAGCTATAAAACTACACTTTAAAATTAATAATTAAAAAGTAAGAATTAATCATTGGAAGATACCGGTTATTAATTTTTAGTTTTTAATTATTAACTATTTTGTGCCACCTGCTTTAAAATGGCGCTGATGTGTTGCTCATTCACAAAACCTGCGGTTTTATCTTTCCTGCCGGGAGAAAGAAAAGTAAAGCCCAAATCGCCGGCCGTTTTAGCACGGCGGGTTTTATGGCTGGCCTCGCGCACATTACCCGATAAGGCTAGCTCGCCGGCGCTGGCAAGACCCACCGGCAAAGTTAAACCCAACCGGGCCGAATAGAGGGCTAAGGCTAAAGGTAAATCGACACCGGTTTCGGTGAGCTTGATACCGCCGGAGACGTTTACGTAAATATCTTGGTCGCTAAAACGAATACCGGCGTGGCGCTCCAGCACGGCGGCGATACGCTGCACGCGGGCGTTATCAATGCGCTCGCTGTAAACACGGGCGTTGCCTCCTTTGCCGGTTACCGTCAGGGCTTGTATCTCGTGCAAAAAAACGCGGCTGCCCTCAAAGCTAGCGGCAATGGCGCTGCCGGCGGGTAATTCATGTTTAAAACTAATAGCGGCATCTTTTAAATTGGCTTCGTGCAAGCCATCTTCGTGCATCGTAAACAGCCCTAACTCATCAACGGCGCCAAAACGGTTTTTAACGGCACGTAACAATCTTAAGTCGTTATCACCTTGCTCAAAATAAGTTACCGTATCTACCAAATGCTCGATGGCTTTGGGGCCGGCAATGGCGCCCTCTTTGGTTACATGGGCTACAATAAAACAAGCGGTGTTATAATCTTTACAAATACCAATCAGCTCGTGGCAGCAGCGGCGGATTTGCGAGGTTGTCCCAGGTATCAAGCCGGCCTCGTTGCTGTATAAAGTTTGGGCCGAATCCACAATTACCAGCGCCGGTTTAATATTGGTGATAGCTTTAAGCACCGCTTCAAGGTCGGTGGCCGAATATATCTCGATGTGGCCGCTTACTTTTAACCTATCGGCACGCATTTTAATTTGAGCCGGGCTTTCCTCGCCGCTTACATATAGTACTTTGCCAAACTTACCGTTAGCAAAATGATTGGCCACCTGTAACATTAAGGTAGATTTACCAATACCCGGCTCGCCGCCTATCAAAGTAGCCCCGCCCTGCACAATACCGCCGCCCAGCACTTGGTCGGCCTCGCTAAAGCCCGATGAATACCGGCGAAAGTTATCGGTTTTAATGGCGGCCAGCGGCGTAAGCTGCCCTTTACCTTTAAAAAATGAACTGCTGGCGGTCTCTGCCGTTTTGCTAACGCTTTCTTCGGCAAGGCTGTTCCACTCACCGCAGCCGCTGCAGCGGCCGGTCCATTGCGGCTGGTTGTGGCCGCATTCTTTACAAATAAATACCGATTTTGCTTTAGGCATAAAGTTATTTTAATGGGATTGAGGTGGTTTGTAAAGGGGGAAGATATTTAAAAAAGCTTTTACTTGCTTAAATTTTCAATAAGTTTTTGCTTATTTTCATTATTAAGATACTCCAAAATAAATAGAGGAAAAGCCGAAAGCACGGCTACCTCATTACTTTTTTGGCACATTATTTTTTGCTTATAAAATATATCTTGTTGACTATCTATAGGTTGCATTAAGGAGTTTTCTGAAAAAACAAAATTAGGATATAGCTTCATTAATTGATTAGCTCTGTTCCAATTAATTGTTAGAATATGTTGCCAATCTTGTTTGGTTAAATTTAAAATATCAGTATAACAGGATTTACAACCTATGTTCTCCTTATAGTGTTTATTATCATTTATATAAACAGTTTTATAACAATGAAACAATTTACAATTATCACAATTTTCTCCATCTTTGATAGCCTCTGCCATTGGGTAACTTATATAAAGCTTTCCTTTAAATTTATCTCCCGCTGTATCAAAAAACTCTAACATTTCTTTAACTTTTTGATTATTTTCTACTATATTAGTCTCTTTATCTTTATCATGATGATGCACATCGTGGTCAAAAAATAAATATCTATCTACAATTTGTTCATCATCTATATCTTTAAAAGATTCATCTTGCTCTTTCTTTTCTTTTAGTAAACTCAAGAGAGTTTTAAATTTATTTTCTTCTTTCCGCTTTCTTTTGTACAAATCATAGATATGAGTTTCATAACAAAACTTAATTTGCTCATTGTTAAAAATTTGTAAATTTTTATTGATTGAATCGATAATTTTCGGTTCTAGTTTCTTTCCTTCAACTACAATTAATATAAAGCTTTCTTTTTTACCACTGCCCATCAAAAAGTCCTGCCCTATACATCATCTCAACATCATCATTCTCATATATTTGCCTTTTAGTTGCATCAGTCAAAGAAATAATTTTATCGTTACGCATTAAAAAACAACAATCAGGCCTTAGTAACTTATGGGTTAAAAGGTATGTATCATGTGTCGTAACTATAACTTGGCAATTATTCTTTTTAAGTTCTTTAATCACAAATCTGGCAAGTTCCGCATGATAAAAAGCGTCAAATTCATCAATAAATATTAAACTTGGCGGATTATCTTGTTTAAAACGAAACGATTGTAACCAATAATAAAGTAAAGTCAAGGAACGCGTTCCAGAAGAAGCATTACGCATAAAAGGAATTTTATTATTCTTTCCGGCAAAAAATAATTCATTTCTACCATCAACTTGTTTTTCAGTTTTAAGGTTAAATTTAAATTCAGCTTCGTCTAAAAATTTCTTAAAATCATTAAGATGCTCATTCCTAATAATATTATCAATTAAATCATCTTCTCCATTAAAATAACCAATATAATTTCTTTCTTTAGTATCCCAAAACATAAGCATTCTATTAACGAAATTTAGAAATTTATTAAATATGTCTCTATTCTCTGAAGGGTTCAAGATAGCATTCCTTTCAACATATCTTACTAAAGAAGTTTTATTATTTTTTATACCACTACGGTTAAGATGTTCTGCCCCATCAAGTTTGATAATAATATTTTCATTTCCGTTATCATAAGAAAGAATTATATTATCATTTATACTAAGGTTTTCTGAAATCAGTATCTTGTTTTCTGTTTTACTATATTTGTAAACAACCTCGTCATTATTAAACTTAAATACGTAATTAAAACTAGCAAACTTCTCATCGCTATCAATATTAAGAAAAGCTTTGTTATTACTCTCTTCTAGCACATCTGTTCTCTTGTCTGTAATATGGCCAACAATGTTAAAAATAGCTCTACCTAAATTACTTTTCCCCACACCATTATAGCCATAAATAATAGCCTTATTTACAAAGCCATCTTTAAGACAGTCATTATTAAAGTCATAATTATGCGTTTTAGAAAAATCAAAGATAATTTCTTCTTTAAAATTTTTATAATTTTTTACAGAAAACAATTTCAGCATAATTTTTAATTACCTCATTAATTAGGTGCTATAATACAAAAACATTTAGCTTAAAATGTAATTTTTGCTATAATACCTTACGGCCATATAAAGCTTGGCTTTAAATATTTTTTAATAAATTAATATGACAACTCCTAATCCCTATCCAAAGCCATACTGGCCGCCAGTTCGCGGTCGGCCCTAAGCTGGGCAAGCAGTTCGTCATTATCGTTAGCGGCGGTAATAATAAATAATACCCGGCCGCTGCGTAAAATATCGCGCCCTTGCTGGCTAGCTAATAAACGGTTAGCATCGCTATTGCTAATAATAGCATCGCTGTGGCCGCTGCCGCTAATCCCCCGGGCCGAAATAACTAAAGGGTTATTACCCACTCGTTCACGCGGCCAAGTTAGGCTGTCTTCGTTGTAACTATGGGCCGCCGTGCCCCATTGCTGCAACAAAGGGCTGCTCACAATATGAGGGGTAAGCAAGCTTTGGCCGTTTTCGGCAAAGATACTCGGCAGTAAACTGGGGCGCAGGTACTCCAGCAAGTTGTTATCATCACGCACCAGCAGCGGTAAAGCGGCGTAAATGACTAACCCTGTGTAATTAAAAGGGGTAGTGCTGGGCATAATATTGGGCGGCAAATAACCGTTACCTTGCAAAGTTACATTGGCCGTAATACTCTCAAAAGGCAGGCTGTAAGCTACCCTTAAACTGCGCATATCGGCGGTAAAAACGGCATAATTTTTACTGGCCGTTCGTGCTATTTCATTAAGATTAAAATTGACATTACCGCTGCGCGGCAGGGCTAAAGTTAAGCCGCCCCAGCTATCAAAGGGTAAGCTTTGTAAATTTTCGGCGATTAAGCTTACTTTAAGCCTATCAATTAAGGCCTCGCCGCTTTGCCTAGCGGCCGGCATACGGCTCACCTCGACACCGGTAGTTAAATAAAAGGTAACGGTACGCTCTTGCCAATCGATAACCCGCTCGATGGTAACAGGGCTTTGCGGGCTGGTCCAGCCGGCTAAAAAAATAAAGATGAGGGCTAATAATTTTACTTTCATAACTATACTTTAATAACGGCATTTTTAGAGAGGAACTAAAAGCCTTGTGCCCGGCCGCAAAACATTTTCGGCCTCTAAGTTATTAAGATAGGCTAAATCGCTTACCCGTAACCCAAAGCGCAGCGAGATACGCCATAAATTTTCGCCTTGCTGTACAATATGATAACCGTTAAGGACTACATTTTTCTTAGGGGCAACCACTAAGGCATCTACATTTACCCGCCCGTTAAGGTGCGGGTTGTAAAGTAATAATTCGCGTAAATTTAAGCCAAAGCTACGCGCCACCAAACGCAGGCTGTCGCCGGGGGTAAGCCGGTGGATATGGTAAAAAACAGGCTGCTGCCCATGCTCTAAAGCTTCTTCTATCATCGCTAATCTTAAGCCGGCTAATTGGGCCGTTGGGGCCTTTAAAAGATAACGGCTGGCATGCGCCGGCGGTAAATAGGCCGAATTTAAGCCATAATTATTGGCCATAAGTTCGTCTAAATTTATGCCCGCTCGCTCGGCAATGTTGGCTAAGCTTAAACCGGGCTCGGCCGGAATGCCGGCCAGCCATTGATAGCTGCGCAAAGCCGGAACGGTACCGGCTTTGCGTTCGCGTTCGGCCACATAACTTATCGCCAAAAGGCGCGGCACATAGTGCATGGTTTCGGCCGGCAGCAGCTCGTAATCGAGCATATTCCAAAAAGTAGGGCTAATCCCCAGCTCGGCACAGGCCTCTATAGCAGCGCGTACCCGGCCAATACCGCCGTTATAGGCGGCGATAGCCAGTAAAATATCACCAAATAAGCGATATTCGTCGCTTATCTTTTGCAGAGCGGCTTCGGTGGCTAAATAAAAATCGCGCCGGTCGTCGCGGTAGTTATCCATCACAAGGCCGTAAACGGCGGCGGCTCCCTCGATAAACTGCCACAAGCCTACCGCTCCCGAATGCGAGACGGCATCGGCCCTGAAGCTCGATTCTATTAAAGGTAAATAAATGAGTTGCGCCGGTAAACCGTAGTGGGTAAGCCTAGCGCTAATATGGCTAATGTACCCTTCGGCACGGGCTAAAGTGCGGCTAAGCTGCACCAATTCGTGCGGCTGGCTGTAATGCTCGATGTAATTAAGCACCAGTTGATGGTTAGAAAGGGGCAGCTGCCTAAGCGGCCGCATTACTCTGCTTTGGCCATAAACCGGCGCTAAAGTTAAAGCTGTTAATAAAATCGGCCACAGCCAGTTTTTCTTCACTTTACTATTATAGCAAAGTTATTAATTATTGGCAAGGCAGGGCGGTGTATAAGCGCCGGCCATTTAGATTAAGTTACTCATTGACAAATAAGCTAAGCAGTGTTAAAATAGCTGACGAGTGAAATAAAAAGAATGATTATACAAAATATAAGGAGGCTAAGCTATGCCTACTCCCTTTAAATTAAAAACAGATAAAAATTTTATCCATAAACTTTATTTATTAATCAGTACCGTTATTATTACTTTAGGGGTAATTATTGGCCTTACTCAAGACGGCGGCTTTAATTACTTATCACTTAGGTACTTTACCTATCAAAGTAACATTTTAGTGATGATTGCTTTTAGTTTAGCTTTAATTTTTTACAGCCATAAAAAATTTACTCCAGTTCGTCCTTATTTAATTTTTGCTTCGTTATTGGCCATTACCATAACCGGTTTAATTTACAACTTAGTTTTGGTACCGCTGGCCGGTAACCAGCCCATTATCTCCGGCTTTGCTAACTTTTCCACCCACTTTTTAGCGATGGTGTTGGTGCTGGCTAATTATTTTATTTTTGAAGAAAAAGGCCGGTTTAAATTTAAGCATTTATTAATCGCTCTTATTTTCCCGCTGGTTTATTGGTTAATTTTTACCAATATCGGCAGTAAAATTAATTTTTACCCCTACTTTTTTATGGATATACCCTCAGTTGGTCTAGCGATGGCTTTGGTGTGGCTGGCTATTTTTTTAGCCTCGTTTATTATTTTAGGGTTAGCTTTACTCACCTTTGATAAAAAACAGTCTTAAAAATTATACTAAAGCCAAAGCCGTTAAATAAGCGCTGCCTAAATATTTGCTAAAATTAAAACTGCTTACTATCTGCCGGGCCAATTTGTCTTCGCCGAGTAATTTTAAGGCGGCGATAAGCAGATAAAGCTGCTCCGGCTTTAACAAGCTCATCACATCGGCATTTTGGCAATGGGTTAGCAGTTGTTCGGCGGCATTATTACCGGTTATATCAGCTAAAATCAGTAAAGCGGCCTGCTCAAAATTAACATAATTAAAATAAAAATTGTTACGTAAACTGTAAAGTTTGCTCGACTTAACCATTAACTCTGGTTCGTTTAAAAAATTAAAAAAATGACCGTAATGCTTTAAAGCCCAAAAAATAAGCACATGCACCGCCTCATATTCTCCTTCTTCGGTCTTTAAATAAAGGCGGGCGTTATCATCTAGGTGGCTTAAAAGCCGCCAAAAACTGGTAACAATAAATTCTTTTTGGTTAAGTAAATAATCGTTACCCCATAATTCACTGTAGGTAGCTAGAGCAATTATTAGCCACAAACTTTCTTGCAGGCTATTTTTTTGTTTAATAAGGTAGCTTAAGCTAACTGTAAACCGGGCCTCTATATTAAACGGCCGGTATTGATAATTTAAGTTTTTATTAAAAAATTCTTTGCTAAAAAATTTGCCGGCCGCCAACATAAACGGCGGCAACGAACCGGCTTTAGGCCGGTGTTTGGTAGCTAAATGATGAAAGACAAGCTCTTGATAATTAAAAAAGAAAGTTTGATGAGCCGCTAACTGGTAGTTAGTTAAATTATTTGCTTTATAAGGACTAATTCTATAAGGCAAACAATGATAAATAAAGATAGATACCTTAGTTACTTCACCCTCAATTAATAATTCATCAAAACCGTAGTAACCTATAATTTGCCCGCTGCGTTCTGTGTTCCCGGCGGTAACTACTTGCTCGCTATCACCGGCGATAAAGTGCAGCTTTAACGGGCTATAACTCACCAAACGCACCCCGCCGTAAATAAGATTGCTTAATTTAAAGCGGTTGGCAGTTATTTCCTCTGCTTTAATATCGGTTAAGTAATTCATTAAAGTTTATCCAGTAACATACTGCACCGGCCGCTGGGTATGGGCAGGGTTTTTTTCTTTTTGTCTAATAAATTAATGGTAAAATAATAAAGTTTTTCGCTTTCCAGCCGTATTTCCCAGTTACTGCGGGCGTTTTTAACGGCAATAATCGAAATAATATTCCGTTTGAGCGATAAATTTTCAATCCCCATTAGTTCTAGGATAGAAACCACCCAGTCCACCGTTTTGCGCGGCAAGCTAATACACAGCCCCACGATATTTTCTATCATCGTGGTAATGGTAATTAAAGCCACCATAACTAAATAGTCGCGCCGGTTAATATTAACGCCATCGTGCAGCATAATAGCTTGGCCATCTTTTAAAGGCTGATAAGCCTGCCAAAGCGCCCCTTTATATTCGCCTTCGGTATGGTAAGTACCCAAAATAAAATACAAATGTCTAATGGCAATTTCGCGGGCAAAGTCGTGTTTTTCGGTTTTGCCCAGTCCTTTTATCACCATATAGGTAAGCTCCGGGTGCACACTGCCGTTGTAGCAGCCGCCAAGTTCATCAAAACCTTCTTCGTTTAAAGCTAAAGTAGGAAAGGGATTAGCCGCTCCAAACACCTCTTTATCGTGCAAGTAATTAATAAATAAGTCGCTGTTTTCTTTACTGGGCAGCTCGGCAATTAAACTCCAGTAAGCCGCCAAAGTTTTTACTTTAATTTGCTGACCGTTACTATCTAGGTCATAATAAAAATGATTATCGCTATCCCACATTAAACTATTAATTTTAGTTTTTAACATAAAATAGCGTTTTTTATAAGTAAAAGCTACCTCTTTATCGTTAAGTATATCGCCCAGCTGCGCCATATAAAGGGCAAAAATGGCCATTTGGCAGTTATAATCAATAAAAAAATGGCCGCCGCTCCGGGCCGAACTGGCCATACCTGTGGCCTCCAGCGGGACGGCGTAAAGGCCGAAATCTTCGTTAAAAGCTATGCTGTCAATAAAGGCAAAATAACGCTCTAAAATAGGTAAAATTTCTTTAATGCGTTTTTTATTACCGGTTTTATGGTATAAATCAAACTCGCTCCACGCAAAAAGCGGTGGCAAAATCCCTTCGGGGTTGCCGGCAGTTAAAAGGGGCTGGCCATCACTTAAATTGTAACGGCCGCGTATCGCCCCGTTTTCTTCTTGTTTTTTGTAAAAATTATCGAGGGTAGAGTTAGCTTGGTAGATACGGTTAGAGTAAACTAAGTAAAATACCGAATAACAAGCCTCTAGCTGGTTTAAAGTTACGGCGTGCGGTGTACTAAAAAAAAGCGATTCGAAGCCATTTTGCTCGTTACCTTTTAGCCAGCAATCGTCTATAATATTCCAGCTGCGCACATAAATATCGACGAAATCTTGGTTATAATAATGAACTTTTGGTACATTTTTTTTTAAATTTATCATTAATTTTTAACAAGCACGCTGTAAAATTGTTGCTTGCTTTTACTCCTTTAAGGCCTTTTGCCTAGCTTAGGCCGCATTTTTACTTACCTGTATATTTAGTATAACAAATTATTTAAAACTTTATCATTTAAAAGCAGTAAAAAATTAACTTTTCACCTTTAATTAGCTAAACAAATAATAAGCTATTTATGAGCAAGCCTGCTACTATTATTATACTGCCTAATTTATCGACACAATTTTTAATAAAATTTATTATTAACAAAAATAAGCCGGCCGTCAGGGGCCGCTAAAAAAGTTAGTTAAAGCACTTGACTTTTTTTTAAGGGTAAGCTACAATCGTTAAAGATTAAATTATTCCTCCTTAGCTCAGTTGGTTAGAGCATTTGACTGTTAATCAAAGGGTCGTTGGTTCAAGTCCAACAGGGGGAGCTAAGAGCGTAAGCTTGGTGGTTGTGGCTCTTTTGTTTTTTTGTTTTTCATAATTTTTTTCTTACTTTTGGCTTTGTATTTTAAAATGTGGTACAAAGCCAATCTTTTATTATCTAAACTCTTTGTCCGCAAGCTCGGCAGTCCCATTAAAGATACAAGGCCGCCCGCCCGATATAACAATAAGATGAAAGGTTTTTGCTTAGTAATTATTTTAATAGCTACAGCCGGTACGCTCGCCACCCAAAGCTGGCAAGGGAATACCGGCGAAACTACTTGGACCAACCAATATATTTTTGTGTACGAAGATGCCAACCCGCAGCGCTGGGGGCATTCTTTAAACCGGGTAAACCCGCACCACCTCGAGATTTTTGATTTTGGCTTGGGCCGGATTATCGATTTAACCGAAGAAAACGGCTTTTTAACCAGCGTTACCTTAAACGCCGCCGTTAAAGAACAGTTAGATAGTTTACTGGCGCAAAACCCCTCTATCACTATTGATGGCCGTAATTTACGGCTGATTACTGCCACTGCTACCAATCCGCATATTGTCCAGCCGTTTTATGTTTACCAAGAGCGCGAACGCGGTATCTTTATTGGTTTTACCTTAGAGCCGGCGCCGGAGGAAATGATAGCCTCTATCTTACAATTTTATGCCCGCGAGCCGCGTATCGGCCAAATTGTCGCCGATTATTACCGCACCAACTATGTTATTAGGGTTGTTATTGTTAATACCATTCATAGCCGTAGTACGCAACCTACCATCTACGATTTTATGGCTAACGCTACCTTGCTGGGCGATGATTTTCAGCAGTGGTTTGGCCTTTACGATGGCCTTAACTACTTAGGCAGCCTTGCGGCCTTTTACGAAGAGCGGCGCGGTTTTGCCATTTTAACCAATCAATATCCGGATAGCGTTAGATAGGTAAAAAAACGGAAGTGAAAACTGAAAGTTAATAATTAATAACACTCAAAATATACCCTTTCACCTTACTCTCTCCATCTTATTAATACTATTTAAAGTGAAGGCTTTATAAACCCATTGTTTTTATTTGTAAAATATTGATACACAACATTTTAGTTGTCTAAAATTGTTATAATAGAAAAATGTAAAAATTTACAGAAAATATACTTGACATTTTGCTAAATTGTATTAGAATTAGACACGTAACTATTCATTTTAGAGACTAAATAGTAGGTTGCTTATAAAAAGATAGTTACCAAAATTGATATGAAAAGTATATTAAAAAAGATACGTTATGCTTTTAATGAGCCGTTAATGCATGAGCTTAATGTAATTAAAAGTTTACAGCGGGTTTCGCTTGCGCCCAAAACATTAAGTTGGCTTGATACCGTTAACGCTCTTATTAACGGAAAATCGGTTGCAAGATACGGTGATGGAGAGCTTGACCTTTGCTTGGGGTTAGATTATTCCTTTGGGAAAGCCCATACAGATTTAACGCAAAAGTTAAGGCATATTTTAAAGTTTGGGCCGCATGAAAATCCAAATTGTTTAATTTGTTTGCCAGCGGACAATTTAGTAACCCCCGATACTGTTTTTTGGAATAAATGGAGCGATAAAAATTTTAGTAAAATATTGCCATTATTAGACCTATCCTCTTTGTACGGAGATACAAATATATCACGCAGGGGTGGCGAGGCACAGGTAATGCTGCTTTGCAAGATATGGAGTAATAAAAAAGTTGTCTTTGTTACCTCTAAGGAAGGCAGGCACATAGATGAGCCTAGATTATTTGATAATATTGCCGAAAAAGCTTTTATTGCTATACCGCCGCTCGAGGCATGGCTAGAATATGATACGATTTTGGCCCAATGCAAACACTTTGATAAAGATTGGATTTTTTATATTGCCGGCGGCGCTTTGGCTACCGTATTAGCTTACGATTTATCTATGTGCGGCTATCAAGCCTTAGATTTAGGACATTTAGTAAATTGTTTTCAACAAGAAATGGATAATACTTTAAAACCCGAACACCTGCCAAAGGTTAAAAACTAAAGATGAGTAAATGCCTCTTGTTCTTTTGGGCAGGTAATTAACGATTAATTATTGTTATAATTTTACGGTATACCGACAAAAAAGTGTAAGCATCAAGTGTGTCTAAACTCACAAAAAATTGATTATTTTTTAACTCAAATTCTTTGCTGTTAATATTAAATTGATAGGGCAATAATTTTTCGCGATACATAGTATAGTTATGAATTTTTACAGGCAGGCCTAAAGCTGCTCCGTATTTATTTTGTAAAGCTTCTAATTCATTAAGGTTATAACGCGGCAAGGCATATAACCCGCTGCCAATCTCTTTATCGCCTCGTTTTTCAATTAACAAAAGCTGTTGCTTTGGGTCGTAAAAAACAGCCGTTAAAGCGCTTAAAGCGGTAACTTCTTTTTGTTTACGCGGCGGAATAACTTTGGTAAGTCCTTTTTGGTAAGCTAAACAACTTTCATTTAAAGGGCATTCGGGGCATAAAGGTTTTTGGGCTTTGCATACCAGCTGCCCTAAGCGTAATAAAGCATGGTTTATAATATACCCACCGTATTGTTTAAAGCCTTCACTTAGGCCGGCTTGCCAGCTTTTTTCATCATCTAAATTTATCGTTTCTTTAGCTAAGTAGCGCATAAGAATGCGTTTAATATTGGCATCAACGGCCAGTACCGGTAAGTTATGAATACGCGCCAGCAAAGCTTTAGCGGTGTAAGGCCCGAGTCCCGGTAAAGCCAAAAGTTCTTTCTCGTTAGCAGGCCAAGCTTTATTGCCGATAAGGCAGGCGGTTTTATATAAATTACGGGCGCGGCTATAGTAACCTAACCCCTCCCAAGCCCGCAGCACCGCAGCCTCGCCGGCGGCAATAAGCGCCTCGATGGTAGGAAATTGCTTCAGCCACAAAGCAAAACGTTTGCTCACGGTGGCCACCGTAGTTTGCTGGCACATTACCTCCAGCAGCCAAATTTGGTAACCGTCGCGGATTAAGCCTTCTGTCTCCCACGCTAAAGGCGGCGAGGCGCTAAACCAAGCTATAAGTTTATCGGTGTTCATGAAGCTTAGTTTAGCGCATTGAAGCTCATTGTTAAAGAGCTTTAGGAACCACTAAAGGCGCAAAAAATCAAGTTCTTTATTTCGTGCTTTTTGTGCGGTTCGTGGTTATCGCTTTTTACCGGCTAATAGCCAGTAAAAATTGGCTTGCTAATAGCCGATAAGTAACCTTTTTTTAAAGCTAAGAGAGAGGAGGATACAAATATTAACAATTTACTAAAGATGGGAGGATTTATGACTTTAAAGCGTTTAGGGTTAAGTTTATTGGTATTAACTTTATTAGCTTTGGCGGCCTGTAACAGGAGCGGTGGTAGTGGCAGTAATAATGGCAACGGTAACGGCACGGTAACTGTACCGCCGGTCCACTGGGATTTGCCCAGCGAAGAAGCTATTATAGCGGCGGTGGAGCAATTAGGCGGCCATAATGTGATTATTGATACGTATAACATTAACGGCAGCGATATTAGCCAAGTGAGCACGGCTATGGGTGATACCGAAATTGAGGTAATTGTATTTTTCGATTTTGCCGGCCCCGTTACACAGGTAAACTTAGAGGCGCAAAGGGCTATTGTACAGTTATTTACCGATTTTAACAATGTAGCGGTAACGGCTATAGGTAATGTTGTTGGTGTTAATCTTGTGCCGGTGCAGCATCTTTTACCTACAAGGCAAGAAATTTTAAATATTATAAGCAGTTTAATTAACGGCGACAATAATATAGACGTAAACAACCTTATTTACACTGCCGATGATTCCTTGGTTAATGACGGTGATGCAGCCCTGTCTACCGCCGAAATTAGAATAACGGTAACCTACTACGTGAACGGCCCGACGACAGATGTGAATATGGAGGTAAAAAGCGCCGTTGTGGGTTTATTTACCAACTTTTACAATGTAGCGGTAACGGCCGTTGGCCACGATATTTCGGTGCGTAAAATGGATACCTTTTTGGCCCGTAATGCCGGCCCCAGAGTAGGTGTGAGGTACAATACCATGAGCAGCAGCGCTCTGGGTTGGCTGCGCGGCCACCCTAGCGGTAACGGACGCTGGATAACCAGCGATATTGCCAACGAGTTTATGCGCTATGGGGTAACCATCAACAGTTATCAGCGTATTTATATTTTAATGTTTTTAGATTCTACCACCATTAGAGAGTACGAGTTTGCCACCAGCAATATGGGTAATTACGGCGCCATCTTGCCTGTAACCGCGCGCGATTTTAATTGGAGCGGCAGTAATTTTGTTTTTATAGAGGGCAGCGAAGTAAGCGGGATTCCTCCCGGCGATGCTTTACGGCAGATAGAAGAGCTTTATTTAGAGGTAGTATTTCCTACCAGAAATTAAGTAACTTTATTTAAGTAAAAGGCTAGTGTACAGCTAGCTTTTTGCTTGCTATAAGCCGGCCTTAAACAGCTTGCTTATAATTTATAAGGGGTTTTATTTTAATAATTAATTAGGGAGACTTAGTAATGAGTACAAATACGATAAAACGTTTAGGGTTAGTTTTAGTAACGCTTACTTTGCTGGCTTTTGGGGCGTGCAGTAACCGCTCTAGCCGGGGCGGCAGCGGCGGGAATGGCGGGGGGAGCGGTAATGGGAGTGGCAGCACAACGGCGCCGCCGATAACTTTTGCTTTACCGGCCTCGCAAGATATTATAGATGCCATCGATAATTTAGGGGCCGATTTTGTTAATGTTACTGCTTATACCGTTAATGGGGCTGCCGTTGCAGCTGGAGATATGGCCTTGCCAACGGCTCCTATTACGGTAGCGGTAAGTTATCACTTTGATAGTAACGTGCAGGCCATCGCTAATGCCGATGCGCGCGAGGCTGTTGTTGCTTTATTTACCAGCTTTAACAATGTGGCTGTAACGGTTGTTGGCAACGATGCCGGCGCTGCCGTTTTACCGCCGGGGACCAGCTTTGCCTTGCCTAGCCAGCCGGCTATTACCAGTGCGGTAACCAATTTGGGCGGCGCTAATGTGGTTATCAGCGCTTATACCGTTGATGGAGCAGTTGCCGGCAGCTCGGCTAACTACAATGCCCAAATTGTTTTAACGGTAAATTTTGATTTTCCCGGCCCTACTACGCAGGTAAACCTTGCGGCACAGGCCGCTTTGGAGCAGCTGTTTACCGGCGCCGTAACTTTTATTGATGTAACGGTAACGGCGTTGGGCCGTGATAGTTTGGTGTTGGGCTTAGGCAATATGCCGCAAACTTCGGGACCGCGTCCAGATATTAACTATAGCGCTATGCCCGATAGCGCCGTGCATTGGGTGGCCGGTTATCCCGGCGGTGATGGTGCATGGTTGGCCCGGGGGACCTTTGCCGCCCAATTTATGCGTTATGGCGGCCAAGTTGGTACTAATTATAAATTTTATATTATGATGTTTACCTCTTCCACCACCGTAAGAGAATACGAATTTACCACCGGTAACTGGGGGAACTATAATAATGTGCAGCCTGTAACCAGCCGCGATTTTACGTGGACACCGGTAAGTAATGCCTTTACGATGATAGCCGGCAGCGAAGTTACCGGCATAACGCCGGCCGATGCTTTAGCCCAAATTAGTTATCTTTATTTGCATGTGGTGCAGCCTACTATTGCAAGGTAAGGGGTTAAATAAAAGCCGGCTTTACCGCCGGCTTTTTTATTATCTATGCAGGCTAACTTAATAACTGCCGATAAATAGGGTAAATTATGAATTTATTTACCGCCGCCGGCAGCCATCAGCCTTTAGCCCATCGCTTGCGCCCGCAAAACCTTGACGAATTTATTGGCCAAGAGGCCATTGTGGGCGAGGGCAGGTTATTACGGCGCGCCATTAAGGCCGACCAGCTAAGTAACCTCATCTTTTACGGGCCGCCGGGCAGCGGCAAAACCACCTTAGCCCAAATTATTGCCGCCACCACTAAAAGTAAGTTTATCAGTTTAAATGCTGTGCTGGCGGGGGTTAAAGAGTTAAGGGCCGCCATCGATGAAGCTACCCAGCAAAGCCAGCTTTACAGCCGTAAAACTATTTTATTTATTGATGAAGTGCACCGCTGGAACAAAAGCCAGCAAGATGCCCTGCTGCCGCACACCGAAAACGGTACCATCATTTTAATTGGGGCTACCACCGAGAATCCTTTTTTCGAGGTAAACCGGGCCTTAGTAAGCCGCAGCCGTATTTTTAGGCTTAAACATTTAACCGATGACGATTTACTTAAAGCGGCTCATTTTGCTTTAAGTAATAAAGAGCGCGGTTACGGTCATTACGTTATCAATTTTGAAGACGGGGCTTTAGAGCATTTAGTTAAAGTAGCCGCCGGCGATTGCCGCCTGTTTTATAATGCTCTCGAGCTAGCGGTAGAGACTACACCAAACAGCTTTCCGCCGCCGGCCGGCGACGTTATTACCATTACTTTACAAGTGGCCGAAGAGTCGATTCAAAAAAAAGCTCTCCTATACGATAAAGATGGTGATTATCATTTTGATAATATTTCGGCCTTTATTAAAAGTATCCGTGGCAGCGACCCCGATGCCGTACTGTACTGGCTGGCGCGTATGGTAGCCAGCGGTGAAGATATAGATTATTTATGGCGGCGTATGTACATTAGCGCCAGCGAAGATATTGGGCTGGCTAACCCGCAAGCGGCCGGTATTGTGGTGAGTTTGGCCGAAAGTTATCATCGTTTAGGCTTGCCGGAAGGGCAATTTGCGCTGGCACAGGCGGCATTATATTTGGCTACCTCCGCTAAAAGTAACAGCGTTTTAGCTTACTTTGATGCCTTAAAGGCCGTAGAAGAAGAAAAAACCGCCGAAGTACCGGGCCACCTGCGTGATAACAGCCGCGATAGCGAGCTGGGTGATGGCAAAGGATATAAATATCCGCATGCTTATCACGGCCATTGGGTGGCGCAAGATTATTTACCGGCCGGCTTAAAAGGGCGGCTTTTTTACCGGCCCAGCGAAGAAGGTTACGAGGCCACCATCAAAGAACAAGTGCTGGCTCGGCGCGAACTGCAACTGGCCATTATTAACGATGACGAAGCCGAAATACTTAGTTTTACTCCAGCTGCCTTAAGCAAACAAACCAGCGGGTGGCTTAAACGCAGCGAAGAGCAACAAGGGGAAAATCTTAATTATTTACGGGCTAAAATTTTTGAATCCTTAAAGCCGCAACGCCATAGCACCCTTTTAATAGCCGGCGATAAAAGCGGTTTTTTAATTAACGAGGCCTTGCGCCAATGCCCGGAAGGTAAAATAACGGCCTTAGCGGCTAACCAAAGCGAGCAAGAGCAGCTAAGTTGGAACTATGTAGGCTTGCCGCCGCTTAACCAGCCCGAATTGGCACTCACTTTGCCGCCCCAGCAAACATACGATTTAGCTTTAATCTATTTACCTAAAGATTTAGAAATAATTAAGCAGGCAGCTAAAGTTAGTTTAAGCGGTTTAGTTTTATTAGCCGGCGTAGGTACGTTGCTTAGCCGGCTGCTGCCGGCTAATTTAGCCGCCAAATTTGCCGCAGCCGAAGCTTTGCTTTATGCCAACAGACAAGAAAGTTATTACGAAAAATATTTTAATAATTTAAAATTAAACTTTATCTTAAATAAGCTGGAACTAAACGAAGAGCTAACTTTAACTAACCACTTGGTAGAAAAGTGGTTTAAAGAAGGCAGCCCTTTAGCCGAAGCTTTAAAAACGGCGGGATTAAGTAACGATGAATTTACCGTAACTAAAGAACTATTAGTAAATAAGACGGTGCACTGGCAGCGCCTATTTTATACAGTTTTATTTAAGGAGTAATAATTATTTTAAACGAATCGTTAGTGGTGGCTTTGCGGCTTAAATCGTACAGCCATAATTTTGAAAACTTAATCCCAAAGCTAAAGAATTGTAAAGTTTTTTATCGTAAAAAAAGTAAGCAGCCATTTAATAATCCCTCCTCATCAGAGGTAAATAAACTTATTGCTATTTTTACCGGTTACGAGAGCCATAATAGTAAATATGCTTTAGCCGCCCCGCAAAGCGAGGAAATTGCTTTACAGGCAGAGCCGCTTTTAAAAGTATTAGAACAAGTTAAGGCCCACGATTTAAGCCGGGAACTTTATATTATAAGTAAAAATTATAACAATCAATTTGGGTTTTATCTAAACAACACGTTAATTAAAGTTTTAGCCAAATATAATTATGCCTTAAATTTTAAATGCCGCTGGAGGAAAGCGGCCGTCCCTCTAAGAGCCGAAAAATTTAGAATTTGTTTACGCATTTTAGCAGAAACCGATTTTAAAGAGCAAATTCCGGCGTTAGATGGTTATGCGGTTACCTACCGTGCTAAAGATGAGGAGATTATCCGCACCAAACAAGATGGCGCCGTTATCAAGACAGGCCGAAAAATGGAAAATAGTTTATTACTAATAGATGATATATATTCTTGCATGGTTATGGACGAGGAAACGAACCATATAATTATAAATAAAATAACGGCCCTGATAAAAACTTTAGCGGTTATTAAAGCCGAAGGGTTATGGCACGAATTTTATATGGGTTGCGGTAATGTTTATAGCCGGCAATTAAATCTTTTTTTTAACACCGAACTTATAAAAATTTTAGCCGCATATAATTATGACCTATCGATGTATTGCCTTAAGCAACTATAAATAAATGAATTAAAATTTTTTATCTTTTAAGTATTAATTTTCACCTTTCACCTTTCACCTTTCACCTTTCACCTTTCACCTTTCACCTTTCAGTTCTCAACTTTTTAGTTGACAATAACGCGGCGGTCATTTATACTTAATAAGTAAAATGGGTATTTATAAAGAAAAACGCACTTACGTGATAGGCCATGTTAATCCCGATGCCGATTCTATCGTGTCGGCGTATGCGTATGCTTATTTAAAACAGGCGCTGGGTAATCCTAATTGTAAAGCGGTAAGGGCCGGCAGCGCTAATGCCCAAACCGAGTTTATTTTCGAGAAATTTGGCGTGCCTTTGCCGCGCTTACTACCCGATTTAATCCCTAAAGTTAAACACTACGCCGAAGCGGCCGATACAACTATCGGCAGTAACGCCAGTTTGTGGGAGGCTTTGCAGCTAATGACGGCTAACAGCTTAGATTTACTGCCGGTAATCAACGCTAAAGGGCATTATCAGGCTTTACTTTATTACGAAAGTTTTGCCCATTATATTTTAAACAAAGCTAACCCGCAGCGGCAAGCTACCGTGCATAGCAGTATTAATTTAATGTGCCAAACCATTAAGGGGCAAGAACTAACCAAATACAATGCCGCCAGTTTTGAAGAATTTGCCATTTTAGTGGGGGCCGATTATACCGCTACTTTAAAAGAGGCCATTTGCAGTTTAAACCCGGCTAACTTGGTGGTACTTATTGGTGATAGGTTTGATTTACAACGCTTTATCATCGAAAAAAAAGTAAGGCTGCTCATTATTACCGGCGGTTTTTTGTTAAGCCCCGAGCTGTGCCGGCTGGCCCAGCAAAACGAGGTGTCGGTGCTGGTAAGCCCTTACGACAGCACTACCACCAGTATGATGTTAATGTACAGTGCGCCGGTGCTTGATGCGGCCGATGTGATAGAAAGTGTGGGTGTAGATTTGCCTTTAAAAAAGGCTAAAACTAAAATACTAGCGGCTAAACCGCGCGCCCTGCCAGTGGTTGATGACGATAGCCAAACCCTGTGCGGCATTATTAGCGAAAGTGATTTAATGAAAGAGCCCAAAGTTAATGTTATTTTGGTAGACCATAACGAGCTGGCCCAGAGTATTGAGGGCATAGAAAATTACAAAATTCTCGAGGTGATAGACCATCACAAACTTGGCCTCTTTAAAACCGATGAGCCTATCACCTTTGTAACACGGGTGGTGGGTAGTACCAGCAGTTTAATTGCCGAACAATTTAGGGCGCAAAAAGCGCCTATCCCTAAAGAGTTAGCCGGCCTGTTGTTAGGCGGTATTATTAGCGATACTATCGGCCTAAAAAGTGTAACGACCACCGATTTTGACCACAAAATAGCCCACGAGCTGGCTACCATTGCTCATATTAACTTTGAGCAGTTAGCGGCCGAGATAGCTAAAGCCAGCGATAACATAAGCGGTAAAAACCCGCACGATTTAATTGTGATGGACCAAAAAATTTACGAACGCGGCGGCAAAAAATATTTAATTAGCCAAATAGAAACCACCAATGTGGGCGGCTTTACCAAAGAACGGGCCACTTTTTTAACGGAACTTAGGCGGCAATTAACCGAGCAAAATGCTTACTTTGCCTGCCTAATGCTTACCGATTTAAGCAAACTTTCCAGCTACTTATTTATAGAGGGCGACAGCGATTTTATTGCCAAACTGCCTTACCCTAAGCACGAAGAAAATTTATATTTTATGAAAGGAGTGCTTAGCCGCAAAAAGCAGCTTATCCCCTTATTTAGCGAAATATTTAATGCAGTGGATAATTAATTAATAATTGTAAAAATTCTTAATTTTTAATTTTGAAAAAAGCCATTTCTTGTTTAAGTTTAGCGGCTTGGGTGTTTAACTGTTCGGCGCTGCCGGCCAGTTCTTCACTGCTGGCGGCATTACTTTGAGTTATGCTATCCAGCTGGGCCATAGCTTTTTCTATTTGTTTAATGCCGGCGCTTTGCTGATGGCCAGACTCGGCTATTTCTTGGATAAGCTGAGTGGTGGCTTGTATTTGCGGTACAATATTATTAATTAATTGGCCGGCCGTTTCGGCAATGTTTAAGCTGTCTTGAGAGAGCACACTAATTTGGGCGGCGCTAACGGCGCTGCGTTCGGCCAATTTGCGTACCTCGCCGGCCACCACAGCAAAACCGCGCCCGGCATCACCGGCCCGGGCGGCCTCGATGGCGGCATTAAGGGCCAGCAAATTGGTTTGGCCGGCAATATCCTCGATAATGCTAATTTTTTCGGCAATACTTTGCATAGCGGTAACAGTTTTACTAACGGCTAGGCCGCCTTCTTGGGCATTTTTAGCGGCTTCTTCGGCAAATTTTTCGGTGCGGTCGGCGCTTTCGGCGGCTTTAACTATCATGCTGCCCATTTCTTCGATGCTAGCGCTAATCTGCTCGGCATTGGCGGCTTGCTCGCTGCTGCCGGCCGATAGCCGGTTACCGGTTTGTTCTATCTCGGTCGCCGCACCGCTGACAATTTCGGTGGCTTGTTGGGTGCCTGTTAGGTAGTGTTCCTGCTATCTAAAGTATGCTATAATGATAGTATGAAAATAACAGACGAGCAATATGAAAAGATAAGAAAGCTAATGCCAACGCAGCACGGAAATGTAAAAATAGATAA
>Ga0131853_10006462_pt1 | contig 21157 bp, 17 predicted proteins | sample TergutLab28metaG_FD_92764 | JGI IMG/M metagenome (GOLD analysis project Ga0131853, IMG submission 92764) | Labiotermes labralis P1 segment gut microbial communities from Petit-Saut dam, French Guiana - Lab288 P1 (version 2) (version 2) | ecosystem: Host-associated > Arthropoda: Insects >...
TCCAGCATATCGCGCCGCTTGCCGGATTGCGATGAAACCAGATCCGCCACGCGGCCCTGCCCCACAAGCGAGTAGCCGTCGCGCCCAAGGCCTGTGTCCATAAACAGCTCGTGCACGTCGCGCAGACGCACATTTTTGCCGTTGATCAAATACCCGCTGTCGCCCGAGCGGTAGAGCCGCCGTGTGACCGAAACTTCATCGTCGTCGCAATTAAGGCGGCGGTCTTTGTTGTTGAGCACCAGCGTGACTTCGGCCAAGCCCAGCGCTCTTCGTTTGTCGGTGCCGCTGAAGATAACATCCTCCATGCGGGAACCGCGCAGCTGCTTGGTGGATTGCTCGCCCAGCACCCAGCGCACGGCGTCGCTCACGTTGCTTTTGCCGGAGCCATTTGGCCCCACAACGCAAGTAATGCCGGAGCCAAACTCCAGCCGGGTTTTATCTGGGAACGACTTAAAGCCGTGAATTTCGAGGGCTTTTAGATGCATGGCATGTCCTATCTTTGGGAGATTTGCTTAGGTCTTGTCTGGAAAATCTTCGCGGCGTTCTTTTCGGCGCTTTTTCCATTGCGCATCATAAAATTTTCACGCCATACGTCAGTATTGCCGAAAAAATCTTCTTTGCGCAACAAAAAACTCTCGAAAATGCCACCACGCTGAATTCTCAGAAAAGGCCTAATGATTATACCACAATCTTCCCGTCAACGCAAGCCCTAAAACATGATATCCCGAAACCCCGCAAACGCACTCGGCAACGCGTAACTTTGCGCAAGTTCCTCTTGCGTAACCCACACAAAGCCTTCCATCGCGATCTCCTCGCGCAGGGTGAGTTTTTGCGCCGTCATATGCCACTCGATGTGTGTAAAGATGTGCCGCGCGGCATCTGCGTCTTCTTGGTGAAGCACAAGTTCAGGTGGGATATCGAACGCTTCCGGTAGCTCCCAAAGCCCTGCCAAAAGGCCTTTCAACGGCCGCTTGCGCAGCGCGAGCTTATCTTCAAAGCGCAGAATCAGCAGTTGCCTGTGCTCAATTTTGCGGGGCTTTTTTGCGCTTTTCACAGGCAGCTCAGCAATGATATGCTGTGCGCGTGCCGAGCAATCGTCCTGCCATGGGCAACTGGCACAAAGCGGCGCGCCGTTGGGCAAACACACGCATGCGCCCAGCTCCATCAGCGCCTGGTTGAACGCGCCGGCCTTGTCTTGCGGGATGACGCGCAACAGCTGCGCGGCGAATGACTTTTTCGTTTGTTCCAAAGCGATGTCGCTGTAGTCTGCCCAAAGGCGGGCGAGCACGCGCAGCACGTTACCGTCCACTGCGGGGACGGGCATGCCGAAGGCCTGCGAAGCAATTGCCCCGGCGGTGTAGAGCCCAATGCCCGGCAGTTTGATCAATTGTTCAGGTGTGTTGGGCAGCTTGCCGCCGTGCTCGCTCATAATTATTTGTGCGGCCCGTTTGAGATTCCGCGCCCGGGAGTAATAGCCCAGACCCTCCCACAATTTCAGCAATGTTTCGTCGTCGACGGTGGCAAGGCTGTTTATATCCGGCAGAGCGGTCAAAAAGCGCGTGTAGTAGCCCTTCACGGCCTGCACGCGTGTTTGTTGCAGCATGATTTCACTGACCCAGATGTGGTAAGGGTCGCACGTGTTGCGCCAGGGCAGGTCGCGCTTATTGGCCTCATACCAGCAAAGCAGTTGTGTGATTTGGGCTTGGGTCATGCGGTTAGCACCATGTCGCCGCGTGAATCCACAAAGCCGTGTTTTTCATAGAGCGGGCGGCCCATGTCGGTCGCGTGCAGCGTAATTTTATTGTAGCCACGCGCCTTGGCTTCTTCAATGATATGCAAAAAAAGCGTTTCGGCAATGCCTTGCTTTCTGTGCTTGGGCAAGGTAAACATGTTCATGATGTAGGCAACTTTCCCGCTTTGGTTGCTGTGGCTTGGCGGCACAAACGAAAATGTCAACCCGCTTGTGGCGATCACTTGGTTACCGTCCAGCGCAAGCCATGCAACAAAGCTGTCGTCCGCCAGCGCCGTGGTGAAATAGTCAAGCAAAATGGTCTCCATCTGGGCGGCGTTTTCTGTTGGCAGGTCCTGTGCGTCTTGCAAAAACAGGCAGCGCATGCACGCAAGGGCGAGGGCGTCGGCCGGGGTTGCTTTGCGGTAAGTCATGGGAACTCCTTAAAAATGTGTTGTGTTTATGCTATTGTATCACAAAAAGCCAGGGGCAGTCAAGCAGGGGACACAGCGAAGCAACAAAAATCCCCCGCCACAGACGAGGGAAAGATGGTTTGCTTTTGCCTTAGCCTTCTTGTTGCTGCAGTGCAAACACGTTGGCGGTTTGCTCCTGGTTGTTCAGGTCGGCGTCGGCGATGTAAGTGATTCCGCGGCAGGTGCCCCCCGCCAGACGGATGCGGCGGCGCAGGCGGCTGCTGCAACGGCCGTAAAAACGCATGCGGCTGCTAACGATGCAGGCTACGTCGTGGCCGCCAAGGTCGCAGCGGTGCAGGAACTCGTTGCACTCTGCGGTGGGGCAGCAAAGGCGCAGGGAGTTGACCAGCACAATTTTCCCGTATTTCGAAAAATCAATGTCAAGCGGCGCAAGGCGAGAGCCACGGCCAGTAATGGCGCGGTAGCAGTCCGCGATGGCGTCGATCACCGGGCGTTTTTTGTAGCGTGGGCGCAGTTCCAAAACTTCAACATCGTCTGTTGCGCAAGTTTCGCACATTGCGCGCAGAGCTTCGCGGTTGCTGTGGTATATCAATAATGTTTTCATGCGTTTTTCTCCTCTTCGTCCAGCAAGGTAGCTGCCAGCCAGGTCAGCACGGCATTGTGCACCTGTTTACGTTCGGGCTCCAACAAAATTTCGTGGCGCATGCCCTCAAAAATGCGGCATTGCACGCGGTTGGCCCCGGCTTCGCGCAGGCGTTTGGTTACAAGTTCCACGCCTTTACCGTAATCGCCAACCGGATCATCGCCGCCGGCGATAAGCAGCACAGGGAACTGATAGGGCATGGAGACAAACCATCTTTTTTCGGAAACCGCCTGTAATGCCGAGAATAGCTCCAGCAAGCCCTGCACGGTAAATACAAACCCGCAGCGCGGGTCTTCCAGATATTTGTCCACTTCGTTCGGGTCGCTGTTGAGCCAGTCGAACTTGGTACGGCCTCCAAAGCGCTTGTTGTAGGGCCCGAAGGCAATGGTGTCAAGCAATGGGCTGCGGTAAGTATCGCCCCGCAAAGCAGCAATGAGCTTGGCAACAATTTTTCCTGCGGCAGCACCGGGGTTTGGCCCGCTTGTGCCGCAAAAAATGGCTCCGGTGAGCTCTTTGTGGTGGTGTTTGCAATAAGCGCGCGCAAAAAAAGAACCCATGCTGTGCCCAAACAAAAAGGTGGGCAGTTGAGCGGAGTAGGTTTCTCGCATTAGCTCAAACAGTCTTTGAATGTCGTTTAAAACACCTTTGCGGCCCTTGCGGCCGAAATATCCCAGTTGTTCCTCTGTGGACGATTTGCCGTGGCCCGCTAAGTCCATGGCCCAAACGTCGTAGCCCGCGTCGTTCAACACCTGCGCAAAGGTTTCATAGCGCTCGCCGTGTTCGGCCATGCCGTGGACGATTTGCACAGCTCCTTTCGGGAACTTGCCGCTAATCCATGCGCGGTAGTAAATATCCCCCAAACCGGTCGCGGACGGGAATGCACCTTCTGTGCGGCTTGCCATATGAAAATGACACCTCCATGAAATGATCCCCTTCTCTGCCAATATTATATCATATTTGCCAGCGAAATGTAACCCTTTTGTTACATTTTCTTTGTATTTGTAACTTTGTACAAAAAATGCAGTAAAATCCAACGATAAAAGCAAGAAAAACCGGCGGTTTGCACAAAGCGTAAATGTTGTTGCATTACAAACAAAACAAAAATTCGGCTTTTTGTTACTTGATTTTTTTGCGTGTGCCGTGTTATAATGGGAGGAACCAACCAGCTTGGAGAGGAGATAACAGCAATGCAAAAACTGCAATTTAACGCAAATGGTAAGTTTACCATCATGCAGGTTTCCGATGTGCAGGACATCGGCGGTCTTTTGCCCCGCACGCAGGAACTTTACCTTTCAGCGCTTGACCGCGTGAACCCTGATTTTGTGGTGTTCACCGGCGACCAGCTTAAGGGCTATGGCCTTAAGGCGCAAGTGGCGACGCAGGACCAGCGCGAGCGCCGCATGATGCAAACACTTACCGCGCTTGCGGCACCGCTTGAGCTGCGCGGCATTCCGTTTACCATCACGTTCGGTAACCACGACCACGATGTCCCCATGCATCCGCTGACCCAATTTGAGCGCTGGCAGCTGTGGTCCAACTGCATGGTGAAACACAGCGATGGCGTGCCCGGCTTTGCCAACCATGTGCTGGAAGTCGCGGATTCACAGGGCGATTTCCCCGCAATGTTGCTGTATTTTCTCGATAGCCATGGCCCAAACGGCTTTGGCTACACACCGCTGGATCCCGGACAAATCGCCTGGTATAAGGATATGCGCGACACTTATGCCGCACAAAACAACGGCAAAGTTATTTCGTCGATGTTGTTTCAGCATGTGCCGGTGGAGGAGATGTACCGGTTGTTCAAGCCCGTCGAAAAGAAAACTCCAGGCGCGCTGGAAGGTTTCCGCAACTACAAAGGCAAATACTTTGTGCTGGATGAAGACAAAGTGGCACCCGGTTCGTTTATGGGCGAGCTGCCCTCCAGCCCTGACGAAAACGCCGGCTTGTTTGAGGCCGCAATGGAAAAAGGGGACATGCTCGGTATGTTTTTCGGGCACGACCACAACAACGGTTTTCATGGCAAAGTGGATGGCATTGCGCTGGGCTATGCACCGGCGGCAGGCTACACCGCCTATGGGCCGGGCCGCAAGCGCGGTGTGCGGGTGTTCCATTTTGATGAAAACGACCTCACCAACTTCGAAAGCTATGTGCTCACGGACGAGCAATTGCTTCACCAGCCGCTGAGTGCACGGGTGAAGCTGCAGGACGCCGGGCCCTCCAGCTGGGGCGAAGCTGCGCAGATGCTGCGCCGCAACCTGCCCAAAGTGGGCATTGGCGCGGCGGGTGTTGCGCTTTCCGTTGCTGCGGTGAAATTGCTCAGGAAGAAAAAGTAAGCGTTTGCGGCAGCATATGAATATTTTGTAATAAATGCAGAAAAGGGTTGACAAACCAGTCCGGTTTCGCTATAATGTTATGTATTGTTAAAAGTAAAAATTATGTTTACGAACAAATGAGGGGAGGGGAAACGCCATGAGTCAGGTACGCGTAAAGGAAAATGAAACCCTTGACAGCGCACTGCGCCGCTTTAAAAAGCAAGCCTCCCGCGATGGTATCATTCAGGAAGTGCGCAAGCGTGAGCACTATGAAAAGCCGTCGGTACGGAAAAAGAAGAAGTCTGAGGCAGCGCGCAAACGCAAATATAAGTAATATTATAACCAAACAGGTGTGGCAGAAATGCTGCGCCTGTTTGTTTTGCGCATATGAAGGAAAATGTTTCACGTGAAACATTTTCGATATATGGTTCTGAGCTTTGGGCGGCTTGCGGGCCGCTCCTACAGCGAGAGATTCCTGCAAGTTTTTTGCTTGACAGCATTGCGCGATTGCATTATAATGTATAACATGCTTAAGAAAATCATAGCCATTGTGCTTATTGTGCTTGTTGTGTTGTTGCTCCCTGTGCCTGTGTTGGCAGAACAGGGCAGCTGTGGCTGTGGGCAAACGCCGGTGATTATTTTGCCCGGCTATGGCGGCAGCTATCTGTTTTACCAGCCTGAAGAGGGCGTGCGGCAGCAAGTGTGGCCGCCTGTGATTGACGGCGGCGCGGTGCGTTCCATCGCGGATATAGCGCTTGATGTTCTGCCACGGCTGATCATCGACGCAGGTGGCAACGCCGACCACGCTGTGGAGCGCTTTGGCGACCTGCTGTTCATGCTCGACAAAATTGAGCTGGGCCCCGACGGCACATCCCTGCACCCAACGGACACCTTCACCGGGGATGTGCGCGACTTCCGCTGGGACGTGATGGTGGAGCGCGGGCAGCAGCGCTACACCAACCAGCAGCCCATCACGGAAAGCCTCGATGTCCCGCACGACCATATCTACAAATTTTTCAACGACTGGCGGCTGAGCCATGTGGAGGGCGCGTCCCGCCTGCATGAATTCATCCGGGCTGTGATGGAGGACTCCGGGCACGACCAGGTGAGCCTGTTTGCCATCAGCCATGGCGGGCAGCTGGCCACGGCCTATTTTCACCTGTATGGCGGCGATTACATCGACCGCGCGGTGTTGCTTGCCCCGGCGATTCAGGGTTCCACACTGGCAATAGACATGTTTGAAGACGAGAACTTTGCGTTCGACCCGGCCAGCCTGCTGGAGGTGCTGATGATTTACATCGGCCGCGAAACCGCATTGGGGCCGCATTTTCATCGTGTGCATATGGCGCAGCTGAGCGATGTTGCGGTGCAGATTGCCCGCACTTATTTGCAGCCGATTGCCATGAACTTCGGCAGCTTTTGGGACCTTGTGCCCCCTGCGCACTACGAACGCCTGAAAGCGGCATTGCTTTGCCCCGTTGAAAACGCGCGGCTGATTGAACAGGCAAATGTGATGCACCACGAAATCATGCCGAATGTGGGTGAGATTTTCCGCCGCGTGCAGGAACAGGGCACCCGCGTTTCCATCATTGCGGGCAGCGGGTTGCCGCTGGTTGGCGGCAACCCGATCAATTCCGATTATGTGATTGAAGTCGCATCTACCACAGGGGCGCGGGCGTTGCCGGTGGGCAGCGAAACTGTGCTGCCGGGCGACCACCTCCACCTTTCGCCAGATGGGCTCATTGACGCAAGCGAGGCATATCTGCCACGCCACACATGGTTTTTCCATCGGCAATACCACGGCCAGGCCGCCTGGGACGTCTATGCGCGTGAACTCTACAACCTGTGGCTGTTCAGCGACGAAATTGAAGATGTGTTTTCCGACCCGCGCTTTCCGCAGTTTCGCGATTCCGCCAATGCCGTCGACGGCCTGAGCGTGCGCTTTTCAGGCAATGTAAGCGGTTTTTTGACTGCTGAAAGCGAATTGCTGTTGCTGCGCAATTTGTCTGCTTTTGAGATCACGCTGTTGTCCGTCACCGCGCAGGGGCACGACTTCACGGTGCCGCTTGCCAGCCGGATTACCCTGCGGCCCGGCGAAACCAAGCGCCTGCGCTATGAAACCATCTTGCCCGATGAACGGCAGCAGTTTACCCTGCAACTGGAGTTTGTGCGTGAGCTCAACGTGCCCAGCCGCGAAACGCGCCAGTTTGTGTTCACGGCTATCCCGGCGGATGAGGATATCCCCCGAGCCCTACGCTTTGAGGGCGATGTGATTCCGGCGGTTCCGCTGCGTTTTTACCCGGTGCGGGTGCTGTTGATCGTCCTGGCTTTGGGCGCAAGCTTAACGCTGGCTTCGCTTGCGGTTGGGGTGATATACAAAAAATCGGTATCGCCAAAAAAAAAGACAAGCCAATTTCCCCCTTCCGGCATATACTGAAAATGGGACGTGTAATGCGCAGGACGAAAAAAATCCGGCAGCCGAAAGGAAAGGAAATGGAAAGCGGGCGGTTTGGCCGCCCGCGTACATATGTACATAAAATGAGGAGTAAAACAAATGCAATATCATTTGGCCATCGACATCGGCGCGTCCAGCGGCCGGCATATTCTGGGCAGTATGGAAAATGAAACCCTTTGCCTGGAAGAGGTTTATCGCTTCGACAATAGATTCCACAAGCAGGACAAGCATCTGGTTTGGGATGCCAACGCGCTGTTTGACGAAATATGCAACGGCCTGTGTCGCTGCGCCGCGCTTGGCAAAGTGCCTGTAAGCCTGGGGGTTGACACCTGGGGCGTCGACTACGTTTTGCTGGACAGCAACATGCGGGAGCTTTGGCCCAGCTTTGCCTACCGTGACGCGCGCGGCGGCGAAAGTCAGGCGGCGGCGCACGCTGTTATGCCATATGAGACGCTCTATGCAACCACAGGCATTGCGCGCCAGCCTTATAACACCATCTATCAACTGTGGCACGACAAACAGGCCGGCCGGTTGAACAATGCCGCACACCTGTTGATGCTGCCGGATTATTTCCACTGGCGCCTGACCGGTGAGATCGCCAATGAATACACCATCGCGAGCACAACGGGTTTGGTTGATGCAACCACGCAGGACTGGGCCTGGGAGATCATAGATATATTGGGCTACCCAAGGCATATCTTCGGCAAGCTGCACAAACCCGGGCAAGCTGCTGGCCAGCTGCAAAAAAGCATACAGGAACAAGTGGGCTTCCGCTGTGCCGTGACGCTCCCCGGCGGGCACGACACGGCAAATGCATTCGCGGCCTGCCCATGCCAGAGCAAAGATGCGCTTTATATCTCTTCCGGCACATGGAGCCTGATGGGCGCTGAACTCGACGCGCCGCAGCTGACATCGGCCGCGCGTGAAGCGGGTTTTACCAATGAAGGCGGGGCGAATGGGAAAATCCGATTTTTGCGCAATATCATGGGCCTGTGGATGCTGCAGCAAATCAAGCGTGAACAGCAAATTGGCAGCTTTGCTGAAGTAATTGCGCTTGGGCGAAGCAGCAACTATACTGGTGCGCTTAACGTGCAAAATCCGGTGTTTCTGGCGCCCGAAAGCATGACCGAAGCCGTGCGCGTAACATTGAGCGCGTCAGTGCTTCCCCTGCCTGACGTGATCTCCGCGGTGTACCACGGCCTTGCGCGTTGTTACGCCCAAACCGCCCGCGAGATTGAGCAAATCACCGGGCAGCGCTATAGTAAAATTCATATCATTGGTGGTGGCAGCGGAGACAGCTATCTCAATGAGCTTACGGCGCAATATTCCGGCAAAACCGTGCTTGCCGGCCCCAAAGAAGCCACGGCCATCGGCAATTTGCTTGCCCAGATGGGGCAGGGGCGTGCAATTGTACGCGATAGTTTTGCGCTAACGGAATTTCAGGCTCGTTAACCACATGTTTGCGCCCTTAACAGCATAATAATATAAGAACTTGTATGCAACGCTCTGGCTGGATACAAGTTCTTATAGCTATTCCGTTCGAGTTTAAGCACAGCCTTGGCGGATCTTTTGCTGTCATGCGTTGTTATCCTCCTTGCCTGCCAACAAAAGCTCACGTCAAATCTGTACCTAACCTCAAACGCAACAGCTATACAATTTTTCATAAAGGAGAGAACACCATGCCTTCCGCTTTTCCGCAATTTTTGCCCTTAACGCCCGGGCAAAGCGCCCATCCTTCCGGCTCCACCATGGCCGTTGCCATTGGCACCGCGCCTTACCCCGAAGTAACCGGCGTGCCCGACCCGGCCACCGTTGCCCTGCTCAAAGAGGACTATGCCGGTGCCGGCGGAGAGATCACCGCCATTTTGCAATACGTATATCAGCAAGGCAGGCTTGATGATGACCCGGCGCTTGCCAATGCCATCTTGCAAATTGCCATCGTGGAGATGATGCATCTGGATATGCTGGGCGATGCCATTGTGGCGCTGGGCGGCAAGCCAAGCTTCGATGACGGGCACTTTTACTGGGATGCAAGCAAGGTTGATTATGCGCAAGATTTAAAAGGCATGTTACAGGCGAATATCGCTGCCGAGAAAAATGCCATCGAGACCTACGAAAAGCACAGCGCGCTGACTGAAAACGAGAGCGTGAAAGCGCTTCTTGCGCGCATTGCCCAGGATGAACAGCTGCATCTGCAGTTTTTCACAGAGCAGCTGGAAGCGCAGGGCTAGGCCCTGTTAACAGGCCCAACTACCATCCCAGGTCTCTGTTTACCGCAAGGAATACTTGCCGCGCCACCTGGAACTGCCTGCCGTGATAGAAAGAATATCCGCCATGGTCGCTGGTGATCATAATCAGCCAATCTTCCTGCTCGTAAGTTGGGCGTTCACGGATGGCGTTGATCATGTCAAGCCCCGCGCGTTCTGATGTTCTGAATGCTTCCACGTACGCAGGGCTGTGGTTGCCAAACGTTGTTCTATGGCCGGCACTGTCAACGTGTTCCAGGCTTACCACAACAAAGCCGGGGCCGTTTGGGTCTTCCAGCATGCCAATCGTAGTTGCAATGCTTGCGTCATCGTTCGGGTTCATGCTCCACTGCATCGCGCCCTGCGCCATGTCATCCGCACAGGTGAGCCCAAGCTCCTGAAACAGCGCGACATCGTTGCTGTAGTTCGCGTTCGGCACTCCATCGGCGTTTGCGCGCGAAAAATGGCCGTTCCAGCTCACAACAAAGGCTGCGCTGTCCACATAGCTACCCTCAAGCAATGGTTGGAAAACCAGCGGCGGCTCCACGGCTTTGGTGTGGCTGTTGGTCAGCACGCCATGGCCTCCGGGTCCATTTGCCCATTGGCCTGTGAGAATTGTCGCAAAGCCCTGAGCGGTGTCGGTACCCTGTTGGTTGCGCAAAAACACGCCACCGGTGTACATATGATAAATGTGTCCGCCCTCGCGTTGCAACAAGAAGATGGCGCTTTCATCGCAGTCCACGGTGTTGATGAGTGCGTCCGCGCGCGCGCCGTCGTAGACAATCATAATCGCCTTTGGTGTGCGGTCATCGTCACGCTCCTGCGAAAAGTGATCCATGATCAGGTCAAAAAACTCTGTTTGCGGCACGGAATCCCGCGTGCGGTTGTTATAGATTCCCATGCGGTCAAGCCGGCGCAGGTAGCAGCCCAGTTCCCTGGGCACGAAATAGCCAGATGTCGTCAGCACTGTAATAATTAACACAATGCTTTGGAAAAAGCCGAAAATAGTTCTGAACATAATGTCCTCCCAAAATATATTACATCTATCATATACCAAAACGCCGCATGCGTCAAGTGCCATGCGGTGTTTTTTCGTTCTCATTCTCTCATCGTTGCCACATCCAAGTGCTGGTAAGCAAAACCGCTTGACAATCCCGCCTGTTTGCGGTAAAATAAAAGGAAGTCTCATTTTAGGAAGCAGGTGAGAACATGGCCTTGGACTTTGCGTTAATGGAACCCTGGCTGGCACGCTATGCCGTGCAGCCGGGCGGTCTCATTACGATTTTGCAAAAAGCCCAGGCGCTTTATGGCTACTTGCCGCCGCAACTCATCGCTCACATCGCGGAACAAACCGGCATTGCCCCCGCAAAAATCATGGGCGTTGTGAGCTTTTACACACAGTTTCGCACAAAACCTGTGGGTAAGCACGTGATTTTGCTTTGCCGGGGCACGGCCTGCCATGTGAACGGCGCGGCGGAAATCGAAACAGCCATCGCGCAGCATCTGCAAGTTGCCGAGGGTGAAATCTCGGCCGACGGGCTGTTTACTTACGAAAACGTGGCCTGCCTGGGCTGTTGCAGCCTGGCTCCCGCCATGATGATTGGCGACCGCACTTATGGCAACTTAACGCGGGAGTCAGTTGTGGAGGCGCTGCGTAGTATCGCAGAGCAGGAGGCCAAAATATGAGAGTGACCGTTGGCCGTGGCAGCTGCGGCAACGCCGCCGGAGCCGCTGGAGTGTATGATTTGCTGGAACAGGGCGGCTGCGATCCAAGTGTTGTCGGTTGCATGGGCATGTGTTATTTGGAGCCCATCGTGGAAGCGGACGGACAAGCATATGTAAACGTAGATGAAGCTGGTGCGCGGGAGATCATCAAGTTTGTGCAGGGCGAGGTAAACAGCGCAGCACGCTACGCAATTTCGCCGGAAGACAGGGCCATTTTGGCGGCCCAGAAGCGTGTAGCACTGCAAAACTGTGGTGTGATCAACCCTGAGTGCATCAACGAATACATCGCTCGTGGAGGCTACAAAGCCATTGAAGCCTGCCTGAATATGTCCCCGGAGCAGGTGATAGAGGAACTCAAAATCTCAGGCCTGCGTGGGCGCGGCGGCGCGGGTTTCCCCACATGGTTCAAGTGGAACGCCGCACGGCAATCCCCTGGCGAGCTAAAATATGTGATCTGCAACGCCGACGAAGGCGACCCCGGCGCGTTCATGGATCGTGCGCTCATTGAGGGCGATCCCCACGCTGTGCTGGAGGGCATGATGATTGCCGCCTATGCCATCGGGGCAAACGAGGGCATCATCTATGTCCGCGCGGAGTACCCACTTGCGATTGCAAGGCTTGAAATTGCCATTGCGCAGGCACGCAAAAAAGGCTTGCTTAAAAATACCAATCAATCGAAATTTGATATAAAAATCAAAGCTGGTGCCGGCGCTTTTGTCTGCGGCGAGGAGACCGCGCTGATCGCCTCTCTTGAAGGCGAGCGTGGCATGCCCAAGTTAAAACCGCCTTTCCCGGCGCAAAAAGGCCTTTGGGGGCAACCCACCAACATCAACAACGTAGAAACTTACGCCAACGTACCATGGATCCTCCGCAACAGCGGCGCGGCTTTTGCGGCAATGGGCACTGAGGACTCCAAGGGCACGAAAGTGTTTGCCCTGGCAGGGAAAATCGCCAAAGGAGGGCTTGTGGAAGTTCCCATGGGCCGCACAATCCGCGAGGTGGTATATGGCGTGGGCGGCGGCATCAAAAACGGCCGCGCATTCAAAGCTGTGCAGATGGGCGGGCCAAGCGGCGGGTGTATTCCTGCATCATTGGCCGACACCGTCATTGACTATAAATCGCTTGCACAAACCGGGGCAATTATGGGCTCGGGCGGTATGGTTGTGATGGACGAAAGCACCTGTATGGTTGATATGGCGCGGTTTTTCCTTGACTTCACCGTGAAAGAAAGCTGCGGCAAATGCACGCATTGCAGAATTGGCAATCGCCGCCTGCTGGAGATCCTCACGCGTATTTGCGAGGGCAATGGCAAACCGGACGACATTGAGCTGCTGGAAGACCTGGCCGGGCAAATTTGCGCGGGTTCGCTGTGTGCGCTGGGGCAAACGGCGCCCAACCCCGTGCTCACTACTTTGCGCTATTTCCGCGAGGAATACGAAAACCACATCGTGCGCAAGCAATGCAAACAGTGCAAGGCCCTGCTCAGCTATACAATTGACCCAGAACGTTGCATTGGCTGCACGCTTTGCATCAAAAAATGCCCGGCGGGCGCAATTGCCGGCCAGGTGAAGCAGTCCCACGCCATCGACCCAAACAAGTGCACGAAGTGCGGCCTGTGTGTGGAAGCTTGCAAATTTAACGCAATTTTGGTGGAATAAACATAGATTACTTCAGGAGGTGCGCCATGCAAAACCGAGTTGAAACCCTGCGGGCCTATATTGACGATGTGCTCTTGCATATGACCGACCCGGTTGAACGGCGCTGCGCCTATCTGCATTTGTATGGCGTTGCGCAGGCCTGCGCGCTGATTGCCCTCAAGCGTGGCGAAAACGCGGAACTGGCCACCATGGCGGGCATGTTGCACGATTTCTATACCTACAAGTTTGGGGACGCTGTTGAGCATGCAAGAAAGGGCGCTGTGCTGGCACGGGAAGTTTTAAACGAGCTTGGCCTGACCAGCAACATGGAGACCGAGTTAATTTGCTCCGCCATTCACAACCACAGCGCAAAAGAGGGCAGCTTCAGTGCGTTTGACGAAGTTTTGATCGACGCCGACGTGATGCAGCACTGCTTGTATAACCCAACGTTGCCTGTGCGGGAGCACGAAAAAGCGCGCTTTACCAGGCTGCAAGTTGAGTTTGGAGTGGCATTATGAAGTGTGCATGGACTCAATGTGTGCCTTAATCGCCTGAAAGCTTTGCTCGCTCATGGTGTGCTCCATTTTACAGGCGTCGGCCAGCGCGGTTTCGCGGTCAACGCCCAGCGAGATGAGCCATTGCGAAATAAACACATGGCGCTCATAAATGCTTTCAGCAATGTTCAGGCCCGTTTTGGTCAGTGTGATAACCCCGCTGGTCACGATGATGTGCCCGCTTTCACGCAGGTTTTTCATGGCAACGCTCACGCTGGCTTTTGTGTAGCCAAGCGCGTTGGCAATATCGACTGACCGCACAGGTGCGCCGTTTTTGCCCAGCATCAGAATGGTTTCCAGGTAATTTTCCGCCGACTCAAAGGCTTTCATGTTATTAAAGATACTCCCTTCAGTTCTCACCGAGAGTATAGCACAAACGCCGGAGCAGGTCAACAAAAACTTTTCGTGAATCAACGACAGATTAATATTTTAGAACGATTTTTTGCCAGGCAAACATCGCGGAAAATCCGCTTAACGATGGAGAATACATGAGCAATATCACGCTTACAATCAACCAGCGCAGCGTCGTTGGCCAAAGCGGGCAAAGCATTTTGCAGGCCGCGCAGGCCAATGGGATTGATATACCCTTTTTGTGCTACAATGAGCGTGTTGTAGCCAGCGGTGCCTGCGGCATCTGTGTGGTAGAGCTGGAGAACGCCCCAAAGCTTGTGCGGGCCTGCTCCACTCAAATTGTCGAGGGTATGACCGTGCACACAAACACCCCACGCGTGCGCAACCACCGCAAGGCAACACTGGAACTTTTGCTCAGTGACCACACGGGCGATTGCCGCGCGCCCTGCATGCGTGCCTGCCCCGCGCAGACCGACTGCCAGGGCTATGTGGGCTTAATCGCCAACGGAGCATACGATGAAGCATTAAGGCTCATCAAGGAGAAAATTCCCCTGCCGAATTCCATCGGCCGGGTGTGCCCGCACCCCTGCGAAGACGCCTGCCGCAGAACGCTGGTGGAACAACCCATTTCCATCGCTGCCTTGAAAGCCTTTGCCGCGCAACACGGCGGGGAGCATATGCCCGCAGTCGCGCCGGCCACAGGCAAACGTGTGGCGATCATTGGCGGCGGCCCCGGTGGCCTGGCGGCAGCGTATTTCCTGGCGCAACAGGGCCACGCGGTCACGGTTTACGATGCCATGCCTCACATGGGCGGCATGCTTTACTATGGAATTCCGGCCTATCGCCTGCCGCGGGAGACATTGCAGGCTGAGGTTGATGCCATTGCCGGCATGGGCGTTGCAATGCAAAACAATGTCAAAGTTGGCACAGATGTTTCGCTGCAACAATTGCGCGCGCAATATGACGCGGTGGTTGTGGCCGTGGGTGCCTGGCGCAGCACAAAACTGCGTTGCCCCGATGAAACGCTTGACGGCGTGGTTGGCGGCATTGAATTCCTGCGCGCCGTGGCCTTGGGCAAACAAAGCCAATGCAGCGGTGTGGTAGCCGTTGTGGGTGGCGGCAACACGGCCATGGATGCTTGCCGCACAGCACTGCGTCTGGGTGCTGAGCGGGTATATAATATCTACCGCCGCACCAAAGCCGAAATGCCCGCCGAAGCAATTGAGATCATCGAGGCGGAAGAAGAGGGCGTTGTGTTCAAGGCCCTGTGCAACCCGGTTGAAATTCTCGGGAAAGATGGCCGCGTAGCCGCTGTTCGTTTACAGGCGATGGAGCTGGGCGAACCGGACGCTTCCGGCCGCCGCAGCCCTGTTGCCATAGAAGGGCAAGAAGAACTGCTGGAGATCAACACGCTGATTGTCGCCATCGGCCAGGCGGTTGCATTGGATGGCTTTGAAGCGCTCGCGCTCAACCGGCGCGGCAACATCGCCGCTGATGAATACACGTTTATGACCAGTGAGCGCGGCGTGTTTGCCGTGGGCGATGCCATCAACTACGGAGCAGACATCGCCATCACCGCCATCGCGCAGGCGCACAAAGCCGCTGATGCCATCGGGCAGTTTTTGCGCGGCGAAGCGTTTACGCATACAGACGAATTTCTGGTGCAATCCGAACAGACGGAGCAAGACTTTGCCGAAGTTGCCAAAGCGCCGCGTGCAATCATGCCGCATCGCGCGCCAGAACAACGCATGCACGACTTTGTTGAGATCAACCTGGGGTTCAGCGAAGAAGCCGCCAAAGCCGAGGCTATGCGCTGCCTGGAATGCGGCTGCCAGGGTTACTACAACTGCAAGCTGCTTGCCTTGGCGAACGAGTACGATGCCACGCTGGAACGATACGCCGGCAAAGCAAATCGTCATCCCAAAAAAGATGAAAGCGGCTATATTCGGCGGGACCCGCAAAAATGCATTCTGTGCGGGCTTTGCGTGCAAGTGTGCGATCAAATTCCCGAGCGCTCGGCCATCGGCTTTTTGGGCCGCGGATTTGATACTTTGGTGCAGCCGGCATTTGGTCAAAGCCTGCGTGAGGCGGGCTGCGTGGCCTGCGGGCAATGCGTTGCGGCCTGCCCCACCGGCGCGCTGGTTGGGCAGCAGCTGGCGGCCAAGCAGGTGCCCCTGCGTGAGACTGTTGGCGAAGCAACCGTGTGCCCGCACTGCGCCATTGGCTGCAAGCGTAAGGTTGCCAAGAAAGGCAGTTTGTCACTGCGCTACCTGCCCGCGGAGGAAAACGGGCTGCTGTGCCGCAAAGGGTTGTTCGACAGCACTGCCCCCTTCACCGAGGCCGAGATGCCGTTGCTGAAAAAAATCGCACAGGAAAACGGATTTACGGGCGAATTGCCCATATTACAATAATTATCCCTGGAGGAACAACACATGGAAAAGCGCTATGAATTCAAGGCAATAGAACCACAAATGCAACAGCTTTGGGAAGAACACGGCACATACAAGTTCGACAAAAACGCGCCCGGTGAGGTGTATTCCATCGATACCCCGCCGCCAACCGTGAGCGGCGCGCTGCACATGGGACATATTTTTTCCTACACACAGGCGGAGATCAACGCGCGCTTTCGCCGCATGCAGGGCTACAATGTGTTTTACCCCTTTGGGTTTGACGACAACGGCCTGCCCACCGAGCGCCTGGTGGAGCGCGAAGGAAAAATCCTGGCGAAAGACTTGCCGCGCAGCGAATTCGCGCAAAAGTGCCAGGAAACCGCCGCAAAATATGAAAACGAGTTCAAAGCGCTGTGGCAAAGCCTTGGCGTTTCGGCGGACTGGTCCATGCAATATCAAACCATCAGCCCCGAAGTGAACAAGCTGTCGCAAAAGCTCTTTTTGGAGCTTGTGGAGAAGGGCAAGGCCTACGCAAAAGAATCCCCCGTGTTGTGGTGCGTGGAATGCCAAACTTCCATCGCGCAGGCGGAGCTCGACAGCGCCGACGCGCCCTCGAACTTCATCAACATCCCGTTCATGGTGGAGGGTAAACCCCTCGAAATCGCAACCACCCGGCCGGAACTGCTCTACGGCTGTGTGGCCCTGTTGCTCAATCCCGAAGACCCGCGCTGCGCCGCCTATGTCGGCAAAACAGCCAAAGTGCCGATGTATGACTACGAAGTGCCCATTTTGGCCGACGAAAAAGTGGCGATCGACAAAGGCACGGGCGTGGTCATGTGCTGCACCTATGGCGACCAGACAGACGTAGACTGGTCCGTTGAATACAACTTGCCCTATCGAAAAGTCTTGCAGTCCAATGGTGTGGTCGCGCAAGACGTGCCGCTGATCGGCAACATGTATGTTACCAAAGCACGCAAAGAGATGATCCGCCTGCTCGACGAAGCGGGCCTGTTGCTCAAATCCGAGGCCATTACCCATGCCGTGCAAACCCACGAGCGCTGTGGCCGGCATGTGGAGATCATCCCATCCAAACAATGGTATATTGATGTTATGACAGACCAGCAGAAATTCATCGACGCTGGCAAGCAAATCAACTGGCACCCCGCCAACATGGTCAACCGCTACAACGCCTGGGTTGAAAACCTTAAGTGGGACTGGTGCATTTCGCGCCAGCGCTATTTCGGTGTACCCTTCCCGGTGTGGTATTGTAAAGACTGCGGCGAAGCTGCCTTCGCGAAACCCGAGCAACTGCCCGTCAATCCCCTCGAAACAAGCTACGACGGCGCATGCGCCTGCGGTTGCAGCGAGTTCACGCCCGAAAGTGCTGTGCTCGACACCTGGGCGACTTCCTCCATTACCCCGCAAATCAACGAGCTGATGGGCGGGCCGCTCACGCCCATGAGCATGCGCCCCCATGGGCACGACATCATCCGTACCTGGACGTTTTACACCATTGTGCGCAGCCTCTATCATACCGGCGATATTCCATGGAAAGACCTGATGATCAACGGTTGGGTGCTGGCGAAAAAAGGCGAGAAAATCAGCAAATCCAAAAACAACGCCGCCCTTGAGCCAAAAACCCTCATCGCCGCACAGTCGGCGGACGTCATCCGCTACTGGGCAGGCGGGCTGCGTTTGGGGACAGACACTTTCTTCGACCCGGACGAACTGCCCGTGGCCAAGCGCTTCATCACAAAGCTCTGGAATGCCTGCAAGTTCGCCATTTCACATTTGCAAGACATTGACCTAAGCGTCGCGTCCGAGCTTTTGCCCGTTGACCAATGGATGATTGCCCGCACCAACGAAGTCATTCAAAAAGCCGCAAAGTTGTCTTACGAATACGAACTCGGTTCCGCGCGGCACGAGATTGACGCACTCTTTTGGCACGACCTGTGCGACAACTACATCGAGATCGCAAAAGAACGGCTCTACATGCCCGAGGTGCATGGCGAACAGGCGCGCCAAAGCGGCCAGCATGCGCTTTATTATGCGCTGCTCAACATCCTTAAAATGTACGCCATTTATGTGCCGCACATCACGGAATACATCTACCAAAACTTCTTCCGTCAGCATGAAAACGCCGTCTCAATCCACCAGCTCAAATGGGAAAAAACCGAACACGTTGACTCCGCATTGATCGCCTTTGGTGAGCAGCTCAAACAAGAAGTGTCCGATATGCGCAAGCTCAAGTCCGAGCAAAATCTTTCCATGAAAGCCGAGCTTGAAAAACTTGAGATCAATGCGGGCGAATTCAAGGCCTGGTTTGAAGCCACAGCGGGCGACCTCAAAGCCTGTTCAAATGCTGGAGAGATTGTGATATTGTAGGTGGCTTGCAAGCCACCCGCACGATGAAAATATGATGATTTTAAGCTTTCCGGGCGGCTTGCAAGCCGCCCCTGCAGGTTGTTCTGAAAGGCAGGTTTATATCTATGAATAACACAAGACCAAACTTCCCCAAGCGCGCCGTTATCACCGGCGGCATGCCCTATGGCAACAAGGAGCTCCACTTCGGCCATATCGGCGGCTATTTTGTGCATGCGGATATCTTCGCCCGCTTTCTTCGTAACCGCATCGGGCACGAAAACGTCGTCTTCGTTTCGGGTACCGATTGCTACGGCGCGCTCATGGAACTGGGCGCGGAAAAAGAGGGCTTTGCGGGCAGCCTGATGGACTACGTGACAAAAAATCATGAACACCAAAAACAGACACTGGAACGTTATGACATCTCGCTGAACCTGTTTGCCGCATCCGCTTTGGGCGAACCGGGCGAGATTCATGCGGCGTTCAGCACGGAGATTTTCAACCGGCTTTATGAAAACGGCGTGTTGCAAAAAGAAGAGACGCTGCAGTTTTTCGATGAAGAAAAGGGTGTGTTCCTCAATGGCAGGCAGGTCACGGGCCGCTGCCCCATTCAGGGCTGCAAAAGTGCCATCGCCTACGCCGACGAATGCGACCTTGGCCATCAATACAACCCCACGGAGCTCATCGCCCCTGTCAGTGTTCTCTCCGGCAAAGCACCCACCCGGGTGGCGGTCAGCAACTGGTTCTTCGACCTGCCGCGCTATGCCGGTAACATGAACGAGCTCGTCGCCCAGTGGGACAACGACCCCGCCTGCCGCCGCAGCCTGATGAAAACCGTGCGCGAATTCCTGCGCAAACCCTCCATCTATGTGAAAAAAGAGCTTGTGCCGGAGATCAAAAATTTTGCGGATATGCCCAAGTTTGAAGTCATCGAAGAAGAAAACAAGGCTTCCTGGGCGCTGGTTTTTGATGATTTAGACGCACGCGCACAGGCGGTTGTTGCATTAGAAAAAGCCGGCATTCGCTTCCGTACTGGCAAAACGCTGGTGCCGTTTCGGCTTTCGGGCAATGTGAAGTGGGGCATTCCCGTCCCGGAACAAGAGGGCCTTAGCGACCTTACCTTCTGGGTTTGGCCCGAGTCTCTCTGGGCGCCCATCAGCTTCACGAAAGCAGTTGTGGGCGACAAATGGGTGGACTTTTGGAAATCCGAAGACGCGCGGGTATATCAGTTCATCGGCGAAGACAACATCTACTTCTATGCAATCGCTGAAATGGGTTTGTTTGAAGCGCTTGACATAGGTCTGAAGATGCCCACCATTGTGCCAAACCACCACCTGCTGTTCGGCAAAACAAAAGCCTCAAGCTCCGGGAACATAAAGCCCCCCATGGCCGCCGATTTGTTGGAGCATTACACGGTTGAGCAATTGCGTCTGCACTTCATGAATGCCTCCCTGGGCGAACGCAGCGTGGGCTTTGAGCCCAAAGCCATTATGGGGCAAAACCCCGGTGAGTTTGATACGGCACTGATGGAAGGCAACCTGGTTACCAACGTGTTCAACCGCCTGATTCGCTCGTGCTTTTACACCGCGCAAAAATACTGCGACGGCAAGCTGCCGGCAGGCGAAGTCAGCGCGGAAATCAAGCAACGGTCAGATGAAACCATTTTGGCATACGAGCGCATGATGAGCGAAATCGCGCTGGATAAAATCTTCGAGCTGCTCAACGTCTATCTGCGTGACGCGAACAAAGACTGGGCCGCCCGCAGCAAAAGCGAAGATCCCGCCGAAATCGCACAGCTTTTGGTCGACGTCTTTCATGTGTTGCGCGTGGCGGCTGCGCTGTTTCACCCCATCGTGCCGCATGGCTGCGAGATGCTGCGTGAATACCTTGGCGCAGACGAACGCATCTGGGATTGGCAGTTCATCTTCGAGCCCCTGCAATTTTTCGTGGGCGATGCGCACCAGTTCAAGTTCCTGGAGCCCCGCGTGGATTTCTTCCACAAGCATGCCACGCAGCTAAAATAGAAAAGCAGAATAAATTTTCGAAAACGCTTGCAATGCTTGGAAGAACATTGTATAATATTGTTGATGTCGCGCGCAGCGGCGGTTGCTCCTCTTGCCCTCGAAAGGGGATGAGGCTGTGGAATACTTAATCATTTTAGCAATTATCCTTTATTTGATAAGATCCACGAATGAAAAGAAGTAACCGCCCTCGAGCCATCACACGCTTGGGCGGTTATTTCTTCGCAAATATTCTAAATCGCGAGGGGATGAAGTAGCTTGTTGTCAGTGTGGTACCGCCCTTCGCTTTCACTATAACA
>Ga0131853_10006464_pt1 | contig 21153 bp, 11 predicted proteins | sample TergutLab28metaG_FD_92764 | JGI IMG/M metagenome (GOLD analysis project Ga0131853, IMG submission 92764) | Labiotermes labralis P1 segment gut microbial communities from Petit-Saut dam, French Guiana - Lab288 P1 (version 2) (version 2) | ecosystem: Host-associated > Arthropoda: Insects >...
ACCCGAAGGTTCATTACCGCACTCACAAGCGTCCGCCAACTGTCTCTATCCTGGGCCAGCCCAATCCAGTCCATATACCCACATCCCACCTCCTGGAGATCCGTCCTAATATTATCCACCCATATACGCGTATCCATTACTTGCCATTATATCTGCTTATGGCACTGTTTCTACATTTCAGGAAATCTTACACATCATACCGTTCGATGTATGTTGTTTTACTGGTATCCGTTTCCCAAGTCTTCTGTTTCCAGTTACGAGTTTATTGTACCATTTCGTGAGATGTCAATTCTCCAGAGTACAGCAAAACGTACAGCTCGAAGCCAAGTTGTGCCAGTTCTTTAAAAGCGAAATATGGGACGAGGAAGTACGTACGACTGGAGAAATAGAAACGCGCTTTCCTAATCTCGGCACTAGAAGGCGGCAAGTGTTCAGCTACAGGCTCCGGCCGATTAACTCCCGGCACAGACGCCGGGTACGCGTCAGGGGCGATCTGTATGTGGTGGTGCCGAGAAAAATCCATCAAAGGAAGGATTTCCAACCCGCATTCAGCTGCCAAAATATTTTGTGTAGGTGTGATTTGCGATACGTTTCACTTGAAGATGCGAGACATCCAGAAGGAAAAACATTTCACTAGTGTCTGAATACGAACTACTCAGAAACTACAACAGGCTCCCGCTTAACCGGATTAGACAGGACAGAGTGGTAGGGCTGTAATGGAAAAGCCGCATAATCCGTAGAAAAAACAAGTAAACACAAAGCAGTAAAGTGCAGCGCACTGTAAAATCATCACTGGCATTTACAAGTATGATCATTTACCAAATGCAGACATCCAGTTCAATAAACACATCTATAGGCCGAACCCAGTGGCAGTGAGGTTTAAGGCGTGGGTCTGCGGACGCCCGCTTGCTGGAATTGCGGGTCTGAATCCCGCCGGGGCATGGATGTCTGTCTCTTTTGAGTGTTGTGTGTTATCGGGCTGATAACTCATCCAGAGGAGTCCTAGTGAGTGTGGTGTGTTATCGGGCTGATAACTCATCCAGAGGAGTCCTAGTGAGTGTGGTGTGTCCAGTAAGCGTAATCGCGAAGCCCCGTAGGATGTCGTGACCCGGAATCGGGTGGAAAAGCAAGAGGAAATACACACACACACACACACATATATATATATATATACATACATATATATGTACATATATATGCCTGTAATAATAGCCAAACAGCGTGGTCGGTATAGTGACTCGCTAGACTTCTGGGATCGAACCCCAATGCGGGCACGGGATTTTCAGTACCCGTCCAGACCGGCCTAGAGGCCCACCCAGCCTCCTGTACAATAATTACAGCGCCCCTTTCCCGAGGGTAAAGTAGCCGCAGCGTAGCACTAAACACCCACCATCATCTAGCGCCAAGATTCAAACATGAGTAAAGATTTAACGCCATTCCCCTCTGCGCCTCCATGATCTGCCATAGGGAGAAAGTTTGTGTGAGTGTAATAATAATAATAATAATAATAATAATAATAATGAGTTACTAAGTTACTAATTTAAATCGTTACCTTAGCCTATAGCAGGCCTGATATCAAGGAGGTGACGCCAGAGACAGTCGTTTAAGGGACAGTTCACCGGGTCCAAGTTGAAATGGAGAATTCGCTACCTTATACAAAGTGACGCACTTGACGGTAGTACCTATCCGCGCAGTCTGTCACGAAGTTGTGTTCGCACCGTGAGCGCACTTTTAAACATCCCGCACTGTTGTCTTAATCACCTGCCCCACTCGTTCTAAGACCTACAGTGCGTACGCGCATGCTAGAGGTGCCGTCTTGAATGATCAAATTTGTTTTTCTACTCCCGAACTTGCAGAAACTGGGGAACTGTACGCGGCAACTAAGCCAGTCAAGGAAACGTGTAGACTGCATTTGAAATGTGATGGCACACGCACAGAAACCAGATTTCGTCTTTCGGCGAAACGGACGAGTCTGTTTAAATCGACGGTGGCGTCAGCTCAGTCGATTACTGACAGCCGAGGTGTGCGGATCAGCGATAATGCTGGATACACCATGTTCCGAGGTAGTGTGAAGGATACTGACTACCCACTCCATTCGCCGGTTTCCATTTCACTCTCTCTCCTGTGTGGCACCGTGTGCCATCACATTTCAACTAGTCTACAATATATGAACCCACCTGCGGCAAGTAAACACGCTATCCAGAACTGGGATGAAGAAATGGCCAGAAATGAGGCGGGTGGTGAAACTCAACGCGTTCGGCAACAACCCTTTCGGTATGGGGAGCTCGCTGACGCAAATCAAGAGAACGTAGCAGTTCTAAGGCGTCAGTCGCAGCAACAGGCTGTGTCACGGAGATCCGTCGACGAGTAGGCCTACTACATGACTGACACTAATAGCTGTGCCATGTTTCGGAGTTCGGCGGCCTCCGACTTCTTAGGTGAACTCTCAGAACAGTCGATATAGGGCCACAGGAAACCCGTACATTATTCACGAGGAACCCTCCACGAACAGTGGGTCGGAGACTAGTGTGTCTTGTCTGGTCACTGAACAGTGAAGCTAAACTGCACACACACTCACCAGTCAAGTTCGCAGAAATTAATGGGCCGAACAGACTTAACAAGCGTGACTTCGGGCTTTCTACTATCGATTCTATCCTCAGGGTTCAAGAATCCAAAAGTATTTTGGATTCTTGTTTTGGATTCTTCAACCCTGATGATGGGACAGATAGGTTTTGCCGAAATGTAGGAAAGAAATTACCATTTGTAGCGAAGGTCCGTCAACGTCGATGGACAATTTCATGTCTTCATATCGCACTCTGCTTCTTCGTTTCCTTTATTAATTTCGTACCTCTAATATCTGCGTTAAAGGCTGCAACAGAGAATTTACGTGTTTGACCTTCAGATGACACAGCTCGTCTTTCCGTCGCCCTCTGAAGAGTACAGACCACGAAACCCACCACTCAGTATTTCATCCCCCTCAATTCTCCTGTTATTATCAAACTGCTACATTCAAATACGAATATTTTCAGTGCATTTTCCTTGCATCATATTTCAAACATATGGTTTTCCGAGGTAAGAATGTAACAGCACAAACAGTCATGTGGTATCATCCAAATGCTTTTAAAAAATCTGTAAATTATTTCAGTTTACACACAAGACCTTCAGATAGAGAGAGAGAGGGGCAATGATCCTTTTTAAAAGTCTGTCTTTAAAATTAAATGGCCCCAGAAAACGTAAGACATACGAGAGGAATAGGGAAACATATGTTATGGGGAAAACTGGATCAATAATGTCAGTAAAACAGCAACAATTTCAAAGAACCGTTAAGTGCCTAGGTCCATATGCAATTCGAGCAGAAAACCAGTTCATATGTCGTGCAATGACATATTATCGGCAGCGAGGACTGTATTAGTTGGCAAAGACCCTACAACGTTGCATTTATCTACATCAAACACTCACTGAACCTTCCAAGACAATCATATCAAGCCACACGTCCTGTGAATTAACGTCGTGAACGTCTTTCATAATTCCAAAAGACCAAGCACACGTCCTGTGAATTAACGTCGTGAGCGTCTTTCATAATTCCAAAAGACCAAGCACACGTCCTGTGAATTAACGTCGTGAGCGTCTTTCATAATTCCAAAAGACCAAAAGAGTGCACGGCACATGCACACGGAAAGTTTTATTTCTAATTTTTTCATAAGGCGAATACCTGCCGAATATTCAGTCACAAGGACATTATTCTTACGCAAAAAACAAACTAAAGAAACTTACAACGTAATTAAATTCTTCCAAATTAAGAACTAAGCACAGCTTAAAGATACAAATATAAAAAATGAGGCACAAAATACAGAATTTTTAGACATTAGGGTGTGCCACGCCTTGTAAGCACGCCTGTGCAAAAGACGCCTCGTCGGTTAGTAATATTAACTGTAACAAGTAAGACACGTTAAAACACGAAGGCCTGCAGGTTCGTTCAGCATGAGACCTTCTGAAAAACAAGGTGTTTGCAGCACTGTGTGAAATCTTCCGAAAACTACAAGGGGAGAGATAAATTTGGGTCCCATCACAACCAAGCTGTGAAACTCAATCGTGTTCGGCACGTACAAGCAAAAACACAGGTACTCCACCACTGATGTGACAGCTGCGTTCCCAAAGCAAATCGGATTGGGTGAAATCTCAAAAATCAATAACAATTTTTCTACAAGAATCAAGTTCCTTGTCTCTCACACTCCAACATGAAGAAAAACACGCATTCTCTTTTTAGACGCGTTCGCAAAATTGCTAAAAGAGCCTATCAGCTTCGTCATGTCTGTCCGTCTGTCCGTCCACATGGAACAACTCGGCTCTACTGAACCGATTTTCATGATGTTTGATATTTGAGTATTCTTCGGTAAGCTTTTGAGAAGATTGAAGATTCACTACAATCTGACATGAAATAACGTTTACTTTACATGGGGACCAATACACATTTTTGATCACATTTCCTTCAGTTCTTCTCAGAATGGCAAATGTTTCAGATGAAAGGTGTAGGCTAAATCAAGGCATACATTGTACGTTCAATAACTTTATTTCGAAAATCGTGTTATGAGTTAACGTGGAGAAATACTGCAGAGCCAATCGGGCCGCAGATGACAATATGGCGCACGCGCGGATAACTAAGGCTACAAACACAAACTCAGAATACGTAATACTTATTGCTTTTGCACTGCAACAATGTTTGCACGAATGCGCCTGAATATGACGTATAGGCACATTGCCGGTCTTGTTTAAATTTATGAATTAAAATGAAAACTGGCCTACTACGAGGTAGATGGCTTGCTGATCACTTGGATAGGTGATACGATGAATTAGTTATTGAGCTGTAGGGGAGAGGCGGTTGAGGAGGCTCAGCCATTGGTGGATCAGTAATCCGTTGAAGGTCAGAAGCAGCTGACTGCTACGATAGAGAGACGGATTCCAACTGTTAGAAAGATCAGGAGTATCGAGTTTTGCATGTACGTCAATGTTCAGCGAAAGTCATTACACGTACTTGAAGGGATTGTCAGCAAAGGTTACTGACAAAGTCTTCTGTTTTTCGTTCCTTCGACTTATAAGGCAACAGTTGATGATAACCGTCAACGTGATAACATGATAAAAGGAAGCAAAGTGAAATAAAAAATATTACTTCCGACGTTGTTCTTATGGGAAATGTGATTCGTCTGACTGTTGCAGTACTTCCCGATCCGCCTGCCTGCCCGGCCGCCCGTCCACCTGCCTGCCTGCCGGTCTCATATGGCCCGGAGCAGTTTGTAGAATGAATACAAATAAAATGGCACATTTAGAAATGTATATAAGTGAAATAAAATTTTCCGAAATTTGTCTAAATCAGCTGATCGCATATAAGTAAAATCTGTAATATGTCTAAAATACCTGACAGCAAATACGTTAAAAATGATTTTCTAAAATCTGTCCAAATCAGCTGATCGCATGTAACGGACAAAAATAATTTTCTGAAATGCAGGTAAGTCACAAATAATTTTCTTAAATCTGTCCCAATTCGCTGATCAAATATAAGGGAAAATATAATTTGTTGAAATTGATCTAAATTAACTGATAGCGTATGAGAGAAAAATAACTTTCTGTAATCTCTCTAAATTAGTTGATCTCATATACCTGAAACAATTTTTCGAAACGTGCCTAAAGTATCCGTCCAAATGCACGTGGAATCCCACATCCCAGCTCGCGTATAGCGCCCTTCGCCTTTACTGCACACTTCTAACTGCTACTGCCTGCCACATTCCTGCCTTGCATTGTATGAACTCCACATGAGTCGAGTGTAAAAGCTCGGAGTCCCTGTCTATTATCTCCTTGTTTCATTCGAAAAAAGGATGCAATCTGCACTACGGCGTTGTTGCACAGAACAGCACCAGATGCAGGCCGAAACGACAGTAAGACGCTGGTAGTTACAGTTAGATGGCGTGCTGGGTTGTGAATTGGGCGGACGCCGTAAGACGGTACAGCGACCGCAGATCAGGGAACCGCAATTTCGACGGCGAACACTGAATATTTAGTTTTATTATGTTCTTCTTTCATCGAAGATATCGACATTCTTTCAAATATTAGGCCTATATATGACACGAAATGTACACATTACTAATTTCTAGAACATTGCTTAGTACTCATCTCTAGAACCGTGTTTCACAAGCAGGGTGCTGCAAAACGTGGTTAGAGGTTCCACGATAAATCGTGGAATAAATAAATACAAATTTTGAAATACGGCAAAAATTCCAAATATCCTTAGAACTGTGATCTAATTTTGTTATATATGATAGAGCGCCTCTTTACGAATACATTTTGTTGACAATAATTCAGCATGTATTGCAATACGCTCCCCCGCTACGGGCTGTTCGTGGCCTGTAAACGATTCCTTAGGTAGAAGTTCCTCGGACATAATAACTATTTTAGGGTTTCTTCCACGGACAAAAGATTGGATACCCCTTGCCACGGACAAAAGAATGTACATCCCTGCTCTAGAGCAATAAGCCTAATATAGATCTTCATGTACTTTAGACTCATTTCTGTCTCAGTACTTGGATAGACCCAACGAAGTTAACGTCGGCTATTCACAGTCTACATATTGCAACGACCGTTCCATGAAGAGTGGTAGACACAAGGCTGAGCACCTGTCCAAGTCACTGCAGGCTGCCAAAGGCCCCCCGCCGTCGGCATACATTTTTATTAATAATAATAATAATAATAACACAACCATACTACAACAATAATACTCTAGCTTGGCCACGTTGGAAGAGGTAGCTGCACAAAAAAGATGACCACTACCGGAGGCTGTAGTTACAGTTTTGTGTACTCCTTATGATGGGTGTGGTTGACACCCGAAACATGTAGAGTGAACTTGCAGAATAATAAATAGATTGCTTTGTGTTGCATCTCCTTGGACAATTATTAATACAGATCAGCGATGCACGGAACCATAAACATAACAGGCAGAATAATTCTCAACATGCTTTACAGAACATAAAAACTGCATAAGGAACAATAACAGTGCCAGTTCACACTATGCATAACACATACTGGAGACAAAATCGTACACAAGGGACAATGGCAAACACGATGGAAATACCGCACAATAGAAACAAGCGGAATGTATGAACACCACGGAGACATTCTACACATGCATCAGCAAACGAAATCACCATGTGCATGACAACAAAACTGTTAACAAAACCTCATTTTCGACAAAATACACAAACTTACGAAGACATCAACAAAAGGCAACACAACCCAGGATACACAACACGAACCGCTACCATGCTAGTACACAAAAATAGAAAATTCATCATGTAGGAAAACCTGAAGATGAACTGTTTAAATCGAAACATGTTGCATTAAAGACCACCTACTATTCTTGTTATAATCATTATAATTATATTTATATCCACATTTATATTATTTATATTTATAATAACAAGGAAATATGATTATGCAAGTCAACATATACTGTACTTCTAATTTAGTTACACTCTGTTTCAAAAGTCTCCGGTAGGCCTATTAAATTATAAACGTGCGTGGTTTAAAAAACTTCCCTAATGAGAAGCTTCCACATTTTATACCTGCGGTTCTTAGTTTCCCGTCTTTGTCCATCATCTATCTTGAATTCCTAACACAACATACCGCACCTCATCTGGTTCCGTCCGCGGTAAAAAAAAAAATCCTCAAGACACTGATTTTTAGAATGCCCTCTCACATATCAAGGTTAGCTCAGTCGGTATAGTGGCCAGGCTACGGGCTGGACAGTCCGGGGCTCAAATCAAGGCAGTAGCAAAAATTCATCTCTCCTCCGAAATATCCAGACAGACTCTGGGGCCTAATCGGCCTCAAATTCAATGGGTACATGGCTTCTTTCCCGTGGGTAAAACGGCCGGGGCGTCAAGTTAACGACTCAGCTCGATCTACTGCAAATGTGAGAATGAGTGGAATGTACCTCTATTCCTCCTATATACCTTGATTGCGTGGACAGCGAAACAAAACTGTTCTTTACCTTCACGAATTAGCGAACTATCAGGACAGGCACGGAGTAACCATGGGGAAGCGAAAATCCAAGTGTAACACTGGAAGGGTATGTAGTCAAACACAGCAATGTCAATTACGATGTTTTAATGACTATTACTAGACAACTACATGTTTCGGCCTTTACTGGCCATCTTCAGGCTGTCTTCAAGATGACCCAGAGGGGCCGAAACGTGTAGTTGTCTAGTATTAGTCATTAAAACATCTTAATTGACATAGTTGTGTTTGACTACGTACCCTTCCAGTTTTCACACACACAACGGGGATGACACACTTCCAAGTATAACAGTTTGGTACAATTGACATCAAACGAACACACTACACTGAATATCTAGGCGAAGATGGGATGACAATAATAAAGTGAATCTTTGAGAAGAAGGTACGCGTACAGCCAGAATTCAGCTGGTTCAGGACATGGAAGAAAGATAGCTTCTGTAAACATCATGTCGGATAATCGGATGCTATAGAAGCGGGGATGACGTCTTGGCAAAATGATTGACTGTCAGCTTTCCTACGAAATATTCATACCAATCCTGACAGTTTCAAAGGACATTTGGTGCCTTGGAATTTGAGATTATGTTGCTGGCAATACTAAGATACATTCTCGATGGTTATCTCGCAGTTTACATAGCATAACAGGTACCGAGGTTTAGAACGAACACGTAGGCTATGACATCACAGAAAAAAATTAATCTTAAGTTGGTGCCACGATCTCTCGACCTCAAAAAGATGCATCAGTCAAGCGATCAGCGCCGGCAAGTAACCCGAAGAGAACAAAACTTACGTATGGTTTCCAATAAATACCCGACTGAAGAAGATTGGGCATGTTTGTAACGTAAGGTGCCTTTGTGATGTCAGCCTGGCAAAACAGCATACAGTGAAATGAATGCTAAAGGCAACAAATCCCCCCTCAGTTACTGTGATTCGCATTACAAAAGCACCATCTCATCGACATCGAAGGCACGTAACATTACAAAACGTTGTTACACAACCAAACGGCCAAGAAACCAATCAATCCAATCAGATCAAATGAAACACACTCGGTTAAATCAACAAACTAATGATTAAAACACACCCAACAACCTATCCACAACCAAATCTTTCAACCGAAGCACGAAAGCCAGCCAATCAATCACAGCAACTGCACCAATCAACCAAGGAACCAACGTCACGCTAGCCACCCAACCACTTGAAGCAAGTCAACTGGCCAAACGCCTTTGCTCGGCGAAAGGCATTATATGGGGATGCACGCAGTCTTGTCAAGTTGCCCGGAATTGTGGCTCTCGGCCGAACAGTTCATGTTGCACTTTGTCCCACAGCCAGAAAGACCAGTGACCTGGCTGGGTTAGGCAAAAGCCAAAACACAGTCTGTCATGCACTGACTGCGCACTGACATCAATTGAATAAAAATGTCATCAGAATTTGTTGGTCTACTTTGGTTTCAGAGAAACTCGGACATGTGATTGGAGACTTACAAGGCTGTGCAGGTTAGTCTTGTATATCTCTGGGTTATAACACCGTATAGTCTGGTAGTTGGGGCAAAAAGTTTCAGAGAAATATATTGGCTTCATCTCTAGGATCAACGTATCATAGGCCCAAAGCAGACAACCACAAGATACAATAATTCATAACTTCTGAGGTAGTATCGTATTTTAGAACATAATGGCCAAAACACGACACAAATGAGCATACAATTATATCGGAACTAAAATACTATGAATATGGGGTCAGTCAGTCTGTTGGTCTAAATCAGGCGTGCTCAGCGTTTCATACGGCGCGGGCATCTTCGGCAAAATTCGGTCTGCATGTGGGCAACATGAAATTGATTGCACAATACGAAGAATGAATGATTACAATTATATGTGTAATTATGCCTGTGTACTTTTCTATACATCATGTCCAATAAAAATGTACTGATAATAATATGAAAACCTTGTAAAACAAATGCAATTCACAACCAAGGCTGGGGTATCACTAATCACAGCATATTTTTAACTTAAAGAAGTAGTCATGTAATGTATGTCTCCTCATATAAAGAGTTCATAATTAATTCACGACGTTAACCAACAAAATATACTGACTTGTTCCTTAAATATTTATATAACAATATCACACTGAATGTTCGCACATGTTTCGATCCGCAAAAGACCATCATCAGGGAATCCTTTGCGAACCGAAACAGGTAGCAATATTCAGTGTGATACTGTAATATAAAGATCTAAGGGAAAGGTTTGTGCATTTTGTTGGTGTGGTGTCGTGCATTAGGTATCAACACTGCACGGAATGAATACAGAGTTCGTAATCTTTCAAAACTGCTTCGGTCTTCTACTTCGGCTTTGTCAGGTGAAGTGTTAAACAGAGTTTTCTTGTTTCAGATGTCTGCGCGGACAACACATCACTGTGCTGGGAGCACAACGCTGCCCGCGAGCTACGGTTTGAGTGGGCCTGTTTAAAACACATCGTTGTCTTTCGCATATGACGGGCGTTCGTGAGAACATTCGTGCTAACTGGGGGAAATGCAGTTTACTTCTGTTTATACGAGGATAAAGTTCGTTACGTCCAGGAAGCTGATACGTTGACACAAAAATAATCTGGTTCCACTGAGCGACCGTGCTACTCTATGTCGTTTAGTGTAACGCTGAATGTGGTCTTACATAGCGACACTGTGGAAACAGTCGTGTGTAATCATGGCTATATCCATTAATGTAGAGACAGTCATGAGCAATGTTGGTACGTGGGGCAAGGCATAAAGTAAACAATTTAAGTACACAAGTGCATCACATGATTTTCACGCTTGAGAGTAGCAGATGTTTTTAATGTCACTGAAACTGGTTCAGCATTCTTGTGCACATTCCAACAGTTACAGCGTACCAATGAGTATTATGGACACAGCGGATGTGTATACCATTAACATTCACAAATACTGCGATTTGAGGAACAGCTAACTTCTATATATGCGGAAATAAATAAAATGTTGACATAATATAGTATTTCAGATGTCAGCAAAACACAAATCTTATGCGCGTGGTTTTAACACGAAAGGACCAATTCCTCTTACCACACAAGCACTACGATTCCGTTTTTCTTTATCACTAAATCGGGTTCCGAATAAAATTCAATTTTCACTGGCGACACATCCGAAGTATCAATTCGTGAGGCACTTTACAGGGAAACGGGGCATGCGTACGCAATCATTCTGACAGTCACAAGAAATGTGCAGACACTAGAACAAAGAAGAAAAGAGAGGCGAAAATCTGAGCTTACTTTCCTCAGGCGTCTGGACGCCTGAATTTATTGATATCGACAATGATTATATCTACTCGTAATCACATTTACAGTTCTACTCACATGACCAAGGAAATTAAATATAACAACCGGAGAAAACAGAGACAGCGCACGTCTAATGAAAAATCTCCCCCACCCACACAAAAATTTTGAACATTCATGATATCCTACTGATAATCACGTCGTGTGTATATGTTTCACGATTACACGTTTTAATTAAAACAGCAAATGACCAGTCGACACAACTATACAGTTGTGTCGATTGGTCATTTGCTGTTTTAATTAACTGTGGGACACAACCGGATAAGCTCCACAAAAGTATTACAAGTTCTTGTACGATGCGGCATCCTGTATTTGATAGATGGGTACCAATATTTCGGAGGGACCCGCTGCCTCCATCTTCAAGGTAGAAAACTAAAGATGTAGGCAGCTAGTTTCTCCGAAACGCTGACATCCAACTACCATATTACCAAAGTCGCAACCCAAAACACCGCGATGTTGATATTCAGAAAAGAGACTAATTCAACTTCCACACACTTTTATCACTAATTTGCCAATTAAACTTTGGCCTGAACATTTTTTTAAATTTACGAGCTACTTTTCATTTAATGATTAAAGTAAATGACAATCACTTCCGCGTTTATAAATTCGTCTACATACGTATATATATATATATATATATATATATACATATATTTACTTGTTCAATTACAAATCTACAACTGAAGAATACCATATGAAGGGATGTCACGTCGTTTAGTCTGGTAGGAATTAGCTTAAGTTTCGGGTAAGCCAATTACCTCCACATCCACCTGTTTACGTGACTGTGCATTAGTTCATTAATTTGATCTTTGTGTGGCTAAAGCTGGGCTTACAGCAGGCGACTTCAATTTTGCCTGAAATAGTCTTATGTTTACAAATATGCTCTTTCTTACGGAAATCCGCCCTCGCTTCCCTTGCATTCGGTTAATGTAATACATATGTAACCGGATCAGCCGTCTGTGTATGAAGTCCCGAAGCTATTCTGTTTATGAGTAGAGAAACAGATGGAAAATACTTACGCTGAGAAGGAAAATTCACCTGAAAGTTATGGACTATGTTCCAGTAAAATCCGCTTACCTGTAAAGCTGGAAAGAAGGTTCGTTAAAAAGTTAGTAAACCGGCTTAACATACCATACTAAAAGCAATGCGTAGACACATGGCATTAACCAACTCATATAAATCCTACCAAATATAATAGCCAAATACAAGAGAAATACAGGTCCATATTGACATCCTCAGAATAATCAGCTTATTGCAAGGTGTGGCAAAGCGTGAGCTTCCAAGTCTTTGTCAAACAAGTAAGAACAAGCGTGACTCCAAGTTTTAACACCGCTTTTAATCCAAACTAAAGATTTGTGAACTATGACACCGTACTGATTAGTAATCAGTTACCGATGTTTCGGAGAAGCCAGCTGCCTCCGTCTTGCGGGCAGTTCCAGAACAGTAAATCAACATTTAAAAAATTACCTCTAGAAAAAGAGGCGGGAATTAGTTGTACATTGTTACGAGATTAAATGAGATACATGGCAGCATAAAAGCTTTAAAATTGACATAAACACAGCATAATAATTAAATAAAAGATATGCTGTAAAATATGTCAACTAACAATACATTGGACCAAGATAGTGCAGTCGGTATAGCGACTCGCTATGGGCTGGATGGGCCGGGGATCGAATCCCGGTACGGGTGAGATTTTCTGCAGGCGTCCAGACCGGCTCCTAGGCCCACCCACCCTCCTGAACAATGGCTAGCGGGTCTTTCTCCCGGGTGTGAAGCGGCCGGAGCGTGGGGTTGATCACCCATTCCCATCTAGCGCTGAGGTTAAAGAATAGCGGTATACCTTTATTCCGCCTCTGGGCTTTCATGGCAGGTTATAGGGCGAACTGTACCTTACAAGTATATCAAACCTCATAAATATAATAACTACACATACAGAGGCAATACTATACTATACTGCAGTACTATATATATATATATATATATATATATATATATATATATACACACACGCACACACACACACACATACACAAACACACACAATACTATACTATACTATGATCATCATACATGAAAATGAATACCAGGAAATAATACGGACTATAACTTATAACCAGTTATGTTAGTAAACAAAGACCGCAATAAATAAACTACGCTTACCTCGTCGAATACAACACAAGTTCATTTTTTATTTTTTAGTCCAAAATGTGCCCTTGCATTTTAGCTACGTGTTTCGGCCTGTATTTAGGCCAACATCAGTCATGTCAATACAAACGTTTTATAAAGGAAGATAAAACATAATCTAAGGAGCGCCTTGTTTACAGTCACTTTTTTATTACTGTCAAAACAGAGAATATAAAAATATAACGTATAATAACTAATAATTAAATACACACACACACACACACACACATATATATATATATATATATATACATACACGACGTTCATTAAATTTAGGCCTTCGTGCGTTGTAGAAAACTTCGAACTGTAATTCTTCTATGATTTGCGCATTATACCTGGGGCATGGTATCTTTTATAAATTTCCTAGCTTTGAATTCTGCTGAAAATTGTGGGCAACGATATAGTTTCAGGTGCTGGTGCAGCGAAGTTTACCTACGGAGAGTTAAAATCACATTTCGTACAACTAATACAAAATATAATTTATTTCGGAATCAACATGAGAAAAAAGACTATAATTTCAGCGTGGTATTTACAATATTAAATGTCTTACCTGCAATAAAACTTACGTTAGTCAAACTGGGAGAATTTAACATTAAGATATAATGAGCACATAAAATACATAAAAAATAACAATGCGCAGTCTGCATTAGCTATGCATATTCTTAACCATCAAAATCAATTTTGAACTATTCAAGATACTATGAACCTAATAATGACCTCAAAAAGGGAACACGCATGAACTGTTGGAAATCATATTTTATACAAAACTATCAACAGCAAAATCAATTCATTGAGGAACATAAAGTATGTGAATTAAATCCGCTATACGTTATCTTAAGTGAGACAATAATATAGCGCGCATGCGCGAAAATCTAGTATTCATCTACACCGCAAGACTACATTTACACTCAGTATAGCGTATTCATTCGTAGTATATACACAACTTACCAGACATGTGGTATGTACTAGGATATCTACTGGACAAAATTTTCTCATTCACATTTAAAGTTCTAATTAGAGTTTAATAGCCATAAATACAAACCCCAAACATTCCTTGAACGAAAAAAGATAGAAACATAGATGTTAGACACAACATAATTTTCAACTGTATTTAATTGTACCTAATTGCATTTTAAACGTATTTAACTACACCTGCGATTTTAGAATTTTAAACACAACAACAATCTAATCACTTGTGAAAATTCCAATAGATAAGTTGAAACATACGCTGAATGCCATACAAGACTCCCAAACGATGACCAACAAGTCAGGCCAAAACATGTCGGAGAATTGAATAATAATAAAAAAGTGTAGTGCAACAACTTTGTATTAAACTTTTGATAACCATTACACCTACGGCAAATCGGTGTGATGTATCGGCATATAAAGTATCTTAATATGCTATCCAAATAATACAGCAAATTCCACTTCTTTCAAATTCCCTTAATGTGAAAACCAACAGAGAACCGATGACTTAAAGGAAAAATTAATTGGTGAAGGTCTTAACTAGCTTCCTTCAACAAAGGGGTGCGAAAAATTAAAACAAAAAATCAAAATTTATACTACCAGAAACATGGCTAATAACATAATTTTAATCACAAAAGTACGTTATAAAATCACAACAGGTATCTTATAATCATAAAACCATTACAAATATTTGAAAACTATATGCAAGTAGATGCCAAATGAAAGAAAATTGTTATGCAGTTTTCAAAAATTAATCAGACCGCAAGCAAGTACATCTCATTAGACCGTTTTTATATATCATTTTAAATTCAGATTCAATTTCATGACTATGGTCCTTCGGTTATTCCGGACACACTAATAGATGTCTCTTAACTCAACACGCGTTTCTGCCCTACAGAAAAACACCAACAAAATACATCCATCATCGTTTGAACCTCTCTACCTATAACATGTATTCTGGCTCACACCGTGACCATTGCACTCACCTAAAATTACGCCACAAATTTTGTTGGTTTTCACAATGAAAGTGTCAACACAGACAGCCGCTGTTCAATGCTGAACTCGACTGACAACTAAGGCACATTAAAATGCCACATTACTGTACCATTAAATAAAAATGAAAATCAATTTGCAGAAACGAACGAAGAACAAAATTCTTTGTACTTATACACGTACGCCTACTCCGTCAGTACTGCCAACATCAGCACAGAGGCAAATTAATTTTTTTATGTTCAATAATGAACCGCGCATCGCATAATATGTGTCAATAATTGTCCAACAAGATGCAACAATATACAGTTTATTTATATCTGCAAACTGCTCTATATGTTTAGGGTAGTATCTCCACCCATCATCAGGAGGTCATATCACTGTATCTACAGTAACGGTCTCAGTAATGCCAGATACAGTGGTATGAGCTCCTGATGATGGGTGGAGATACCACCCGAAACATGTAGAGCAGTTTGCAGATATAAATGAACTGTATATTGTCGCATCTTGTTGGACAATTATTGACACATATAGGCAAATTAAGCTTTTACAACTAAGTCATAATTACAGGTACCACATGATATAACTAAATTATTACACGAAGCAGAGTCATTACTGAGAAGCTAACAGGTCCACAGCTACTCAAAAAATTCCCCGCAATTTAGGGAGCCCGGAAGTTCATTACCGCAGTCTTAAAAGCACGCCATCTGCCACTATCCTGATCCAGATCAATCCAGCCTGTACTCCCAATCACACTTCTTGAAGATTCACTTGAATAATATCCTTCCATTTAGCCTAGGTATTCCAAGTGGTCTCTTTCCCAAGGGGTTCACCTATTCACCTATCCTCTCCCTCATACGTGCTACATGCCCGACTCATCTAATTCTTCTTCATTTGATAACCCAAATAACATTCGGTGCGTAAAGATCATAAAGCTCTTCTCTATGTAGTCTATACCACTCCCTTGTTACCTTGTCCCTCTTACGCTCAAATATCTTACTCAGTACCATCAAGCACCCTCAGTCGGACATAACATTCAGAAACTCTACGTTTTGCCAAGAAGTGTATTTATATGTTTCGTGTGGTTCTCACACTATAAGCTATTAACCGACTGGTTTGTACAAGGGATAAGGGATGTGCTCTCTGTGAGCTGGGGTCTGGATTTTTATACATAACTCCGTTGAATGTGGGTGTTCAAAAGGATAAAAATTTCTTTAATCTTGGTTCTGTAACTTTCTAGTTCATAAACGTGGAGATGTCAGAATGCAACAGAAATAAGTTGGAGTTGCCGTCCCAAAGAAATGCAGCGTCCAATGGCAGAATAAATAGGAAAATACCAAATATATAGTTATCAGTCGCAGCAGGTTAGCAACAGACTGCAGACAAGAACCGAGACGACAGGTGCCCATCACTGGCCATAAAAACAGCCAGAGTGTAAAATTCGTTGTCGAACACGACGACGCGAAGCAGGGCACTGCGCTCCACTGACGGTCCTACGGTCTGTATCAAATCAAACTAAACTGCTGTCAAGAGTAACACGCAACACGCAAACCCAAACGCGGCGAGGTAGTTCCAGATTCCAGTATCTCAAACACGAAATCTCAGGGAGAACAAACACTAAATCCTACAAACGAATAAAAATGTGCGATCGCTGTGTGGACCTACCAGTGACGCTGAAAAAACTACTGGATACTGAAACAATGACGCAGAATACCGTTCGAACAGCTAACAGCTGCTGAACTAGTCTAACAGTGGCGAAATTCGAACCGTGCTCACAGCAGTCCATCGCAGGATAACATGATGAAAATCACGCATCCAGTCCACATTAGTCCATCGCAGGATAACATGATGAAAATCACGCATCCAGTCCACATTCCATTCCTTTTAAAATTCTCACGCCTAGCCTTGAGAACACGTGGTTCAAGCCTGGTGGAAACTGTGAGGTATAAGGTATCTTAAAATCTTCTTGCTGAATTAAGTACCAAATAACACACACACACACACACGCGCGCGCGCGCGCGCGCGCGCAAAATATGATAGTTAAACATTTTATGACAAGACGGTACGAAAACTTCGCAACACAATTAAACCTTCGGAGCATAGTTTTGTACGGTTAAGTCGGACACGTTGGAATACAGGTAAGAAATATTTTGAAAATTCTGAAATGTGTGAATGGAGATCAGTTGGGCCGATCGTGCGAAAACAAAAGTTTTACAGAGAGTAAAGGGAGAAAAAATCCTCCATACAATTAAAAAGTGGAAGGCTAAATGCATTGGTCACGTCATGCGTAGGAACTGCCATTCAAAACAAAACACGTTATTGAAGGAAATACAGAAGGGACGGGAAGACGAAGACGAAGGTGTAACCAGCTCAAGACAAAGAGAAGTTGCTGGAACTTGAAGGAGGAATCACTAGGGCGCACTCTGTGGAGAACTCGCTTTGGAAGGGGCTATGGACCTATGAAAAGACTGCAAAATGAATAAATACGATATACAGACGATATACTTGGATACGGAACAATAAACGGCAGTGGAAACCTGTAAACTTCAAACAAACCGTTGGCCATACGTACTCACATCCAACTAAGAACGGGTTCATGTAAATATGGTACCCATAAGCTAAGGAACTGCAATTAAGGGATGCTTGTACAGCGAAACACAAACTCTCGAATGGTTAAGAAATGTACAGAAACATCCACCAAAATATCTGGAAACGTTTCCTCCACCTGCCGCTGATACAAGCTAAACTACTACCAGCTGGAACTGCAACCTGTGTACCGACATGTCGAAACACCGCTCAAGGGTATTGTAACTTCGCGCGTCAGTGAAATTCGGACTGTTTGCACGGAGGTACGCTGTCAACTTCCGTCAACGAAAAACATTAACTATTATGGTTCGATTTGTATTGGGAGGAAAGACAGAAGCAGGTTGAAATTCACCAGCTTTCATCTCTTTGGTAAGGGCATAATGTTTTATTTGGCGGTGTGAGTGTATGTGTGCGTGCGTGCGCACCTTAACGGCCGGGCCAATGTGCCCAAATGAGGACACTCAGAACGCGTCTCAACATCACCAGGAACAGGCCAGCGCCATTATATCGACAAAAGAAATAAGTAAAACTGCAAAACGATTAAACGTCAGTTACGTTTCAAGCAATCCAATCGTGACTGTCTGAACACCACCACTCCTCGTCTTTCACAGCGGCATCATATTGACGCGGTACAATTCCTGAATCGGATCATCGCTGGAGATTGCTGACCACACAGCAGGCACTATAAAGTAGCCTGTTCAGCGGCTGCCATTCCTCCTGTATGTAATCTTTAGGTGCATCATCCCCGCTGTGTTATAAGCAATTAAGGAGGGGTGGGGTACGTCAAAACACATGTTTCGGCCACTGTGGGCCATCTTAAGGTCACAAAAATGTATATAGAGGAAAACTATACAGAGTATGATCATAGTACAGGTGCATATTCTAAACTTCCAACGAGATCTCGTTGTCGGTTGGATTATACATATTGAGCTAAAAGTACCTCTTCTAAGTAGAGTATAAGAATGGATATATTATAATTAAGTAATACCTAGACTAACAAATAGTGCATTAAGCTAGATTGTAATATATAAGTATTACGCCCTGTATCAGGCGAAAAATTAGGAGGGGTTTTACGTACTGAGTGGAGAGCTAGGGGTGTCCCAAGCGTTTCTGGAGCGTTGGTACATCGGTGGCGGCTACATGGATGTTTCTGAAGTGGTTGTATTTTATGATTGTGACCTGAAGATGGCCCACAGTGGCCGAAACATGTCGTCGTCAGCACAGTAGATAGAACTCATGACAGTTGTGTATTGACGTACCCCACCCCCTCCCTAATTCCTGTATGTATTTCACAGTGAAAGCAAACATCTCCTCAAAATGCAGCCATGAGTTGGAACTGTTAGATCTAGTCTCGTCTTCGTGGTCTTGCCAAGTCTTATTCTTCAAAATAATCAATAACTTATACACACAGGAACTTTGTTACTGGTTTATTTAGCGATGCTGTCAGTGTCCAGACCACGTGCATTTATGAATATGAGTGTACGGCATCAATGGGTTGATAGCGAATAGGAGAAATCCTTTAAGTACTAAGCAAGTGCCACTTTTTCCACCACAAATCCCACATGCACCGCTCCAGGATCGAACCTGGTCCTCAAAGTCTAAACTATTGTGATATGCAGCGAAAAGAAATAAAGCCTGAAATTCACAAAAAAAAAAGCCAAATGGGAAAGATTTGCAGGGCTTTCCTTTGTCGCACAAGGCCCGCCCTCATTTGCAAAGCACACCAGAGAAACTCTTCAGGAATTCAAGCTCTAAGCCCTCGACCACCTTCCATGCAAACCAAACCACGTCCTCTCCGATTTTGTTTTGACCCCTGAAGGAGGCTTTTAGATGTCACCGATTGTCATACGCCGACGAAGTGAACAGAGTGGCGCGCGAATGACCCGGAACGCAACATAATATTCTTTTTGGTGCTACAATTAAACACGTAGACTGCTGCACTAAGTTTCCTCAATGTCAGTAATACTATGTGCCAAAGTGATTTGAGCCAGGGATAACCAAAATACGAATCATAAAATATACCCACTTGATCACGATGTTCTGCTGGGCCCTATCATGAAATACCTTAATGAGATCCATACCTTGGTACAATTTTTAAGGTTCATTCTACTATTATGCTATCATATATGCCTACGTCTTGAAAGTGGCGTTTCTCCCTGAGGTTTTTGGGCTAAAATCCTATATTAAATGAAAATATCCCCACGTACCCGGCCAATTTCCTCCACCCTGATTCATCACCTTAACAAGACAGTGAAAATGGAATCTACAAAGCTACTAAATACGTAACTGTATCCACCTTCCCAATACGCCCTCTTTTTGTGGTCCGTAGACCCCTATATTACCCTGAGCATTTTACAATACAACGCTCTCACTTTAGTTTAATTACATTCATAATACACTGTGTACTACATTATAATTTATTTAATATAACACGAAAAAATTACGCAAATTAATTAAAGAGGGCTTACCATTTCCAGTGATTTTCTGCACATATTTCCACGAACCCACGATCATCAATAACAGTTAATTAAACATAAATTACTATTGACACAGTTTTCCTGAAAATTTTCGAATTCTCTTTAATTATCCTGTTAACTATACTGGGCATACATTAAATACATTTTTAAAATAACATCAGTCGTCCATTCTTAAGGCTGAGATCATTCTATCGACTTTAAAACTTGTAACGAAGTGTACACATACCCAATGCAAACCAACAAATAACTGTAGACCTCTTCAGGTCAGTAGCACAATTAACCAAAGAAGACACTTGCGACGCCAGCCATTTTGTTAACATTCATGAAAGACTTTAGGGGTCCATCATTTCCCACTAAATGATCAATACAACTTCTTGTATGAGATTTTCCGCCCGTCCAGACCGGCCCTGGAGCCCACCCAGCCTCCTGTAAAATGGGTACCGGGTCTTTCCCGGGGGTAAAGTGCGGCCGGGGCGTACTGCTGACCACTCACCCCCTTCTAGTGCCGCGGTCATGGAAGAGTAGAGCTATACCTCTACCCACCCTCTGGGCCACA
>Ga0131853_10006465_pt1 | contig 21152 bp, 10 predicted proteins | sample TergutLab28metaG_FD_92764 | JGI IMG/M metagenome (GOLD analysis project Ga0131853, IMG submission 92764) | Labiotermes labralis P1 segment gut microbial communities from Petit-Saut dam, French Guiana - Lab288 P1 (version 2) (version 2) | ecosystem: Host-associated > Arthropoda: Insects >...
AAAGGTCTTTTTATAAAAGGGAGGGGGGAAAAAGGGTTAAAATTTTTATTTTTTTTTCCGTGTTTACACTTTACATCCCCCCCCCCCCCCAATTTCCACACCAGTATAGTAGGAATATGAATCAGAACATAAGCTTTTTTTCACGTTTCTGATGATTGTGGCTCCTTATATTTTTTCAGTACGGTAATGTGTGTTGTAGTTGTGTGAAGCCAAATTACATTCTTGCTTCCGAACCACTGATTTAGAATTTATGAACTCTTAAATGTACTTCAAACATTGTTATTAGTTAAGAAGTACTCTAGCCTCTGATGATCATATTTGGAATAAACTGTTCAGTTCCCGAGGGTCTGTGAAATGTAGTTGTGACATAATTATGGAGTCTTGCATGCTGTCTGTCCTTACAGTTTTGCTTACCAGCTAGGTTACTTGGCAGGTCAGAAGAAACTGCATATAGCCATACTTGTTTCTCTTGTGTTTTGTAGCTCAGTTGTGATTGTCAAACACAGTATTTTTGACATGAATTGCTCATGAATTGTTGCTGATGCACATTTTTGTTACCTTACAAAAATCTATCATTTAAGTGTATATCTTTATGTTGCTGAGTGTAATTTGTAGCACAAAGAAACAGAACTGTGCCAGAATTGTTAAAAACAAGAATCAGCCCTAAATCTATCCAAAAGATTTTCATACCAGATGTTACACTTTTCATCTTCCTATGTAAACTTGTGCACAATTATTTTTGCCACCACTGATAAGGTTGTATTATTTTGTTCAAAACTGTGTGTGTACTTGTTTCCTGTATTTTTTTTATGTTGTCAATAGATTTTTCTGCAAGTTTTTTTCTTTTTTCCTTGTTCTTTTGTGTGTGTGTGTGAGTGAGTGAGTATGAGAGAGAAAGAGTGTGTGTGTGTGTTACATTTTATTTATCCATAAGTGTGAAGAATGAAATTAAATTTAATGTAAAATGTAGAGAAGAATACTAATACATATTATTTCCTCAAAAAAACAAAAACAACAGTAATAAAGAAACTACAAAAAACAGCCACATTAGGCACTGCGCACATACTATGGAAAGTACTAATATAAAAGTACAAAACATCTTTTACAGGTGAAGTAACATTACATGTAGCACAAATTATAAATACAGAACAGCTGGAACACTATGTACCCCAGTAACATGGTTTATTCAGGTTTGTAATTGTAAATACCCTGCATGAAGGTGACAACAAGTATGATGATGATGATGATGATATAGAATTACATACACTTCCAAAATGAAGGTACTTGTATGCTGCTTTTGAGCACATTTTTAATTGGTTCTAATTTCACTGTGGACTGTATGTGGCAGATGTTTCAGAAAGAATAAATGACTCTTAAACTGCAGATGACAACTGTTTGAATATATTGAGGAACAGAAATTTAAAAAAAATAAATAAATAAAAACTTCCATTCACACTTAGCTGTTCTGAAAATAGCTGGATCTTTTGTGATGATTCAGAATGTCTGAAATAGCTTAAAGTGACAGTTGTTGTACCATATCAATAATATCAGTAAGCTGGTTGATTTTGAATGCATAGTACTGTGTTAAGATGTGTGACATAGGAATGTGATATATATCAGAGTTGTCTTAAATGATCATTTACTTATTTGCACATTGAGTAATGCTGATAGATGTTAACTTTTCATAAATTTATAGATTTTTTTCAACTCATATTTGTACTTATTGCAGTAAAAGCAGTATATTCCAGTATGACTGAGGAATCAGGTATGCTGATAGAATGATCTTGCTGGCAGACTGAATGATGACTTAACAAAAGCAGCTTGAATCTGGGCTCTACAGAAGTAAGACTGCTTAACTAACACACCACAATGGCAATGGCTGTCAACAGAGATCTAAATGTGGTGGTGGGTAAAGCTAGTCTGTGTAGCACTGCAGTTGGACTCTTAGAGCAATTCAGACTATTCTGGTGTCTTCCACTGGTGGCGCTTTGCTCACAAGTTAGCTGTTTATGTCTGTTAATAACCTGTGCACCTTTGACCTGACCCCTAAAAATGTGTTAACTGTTTCTCACAAAACTGAAATTAATGGAAAAATAGAGGTGTAACCAGCAGTGGAGTGAGTGGAAAAATATGTTAGAGCAAACTTACTGTTAAAGTGCTGGATAATTTTACTCTATATTGGCAGTTTCTGGCTTTCATTTTACCTTTTACTGTATATGAAATCTGATTGTGGAAGAAATGCAAGTACCATTTGAAATTATACCTTTCCATTTTCCTTTCACTTCCCACTTTTCCTCTTCTAATGGCATGTTGTTCAATTATTTGCAGCTCTTACATGTTGTGGTATCAGCATTCAGTTCATGAGGTTAAGAGTTGTGTAGCATGAATAACTGAGTCCTTTTCCTTTTGATTATGTGCTGTTACTGTACAGAGCTAATATTTATAGAAACATTTCATCCATGTACATATGTTTATGTGGTTAGTATCAAAAGCCCTTAAAAATTACTGGGAGCTGGAAATGATGGTGAGATGGGACATTAGTGATTTTGTTAGGAAGCAGTTATGTTCGACCATGTTGTTTCTAATGAACACGGAAAGTGTATATATTTCATTAGCCCTGTTGAGGTTGTGTATCCACAACTTTGTTCTGTTGACTAAAAGCTTCCACATCTGCCCCTTGTGAATAATTTTGAACTTTTACCATAACACTTCCACATTATTGAGTTGTATCAGACCCCTGCTTCTTGGTTTTATGCTGAAAACTGCTTGTTTGGTAGGATTAATTTTTGCATGGAATTAGTACTTCATGTATCTTACTTTGTTGCGAAGAGCTGTAGTATTTTGAAAGTGCTAATACATCCACAGTGCATTATGTATCTTCTTGTGCAGTGAAATCCCCATTGTTGCTTCTCTGAGGCCACTCAGTTCAGGAAGACTTTAAATGGAGAAATGTAACTTACTGGACATTGGGTAGGGAATGCTAAAATTGTGCATTGAACAAGGGCAGACTTCCTTTCAGAGACATTAGATGGTGGGTCCATTGTGTATGTATTTTTGTTATTTTTGTGCACAGATGACTAAGAAGCTTGTTGCCTGTTAATGTGCATGAAGAAGTTTGTAAGTAATACGTACCATAATGAAAGAAAGGAAATAATTTTACTTGATATTTAAAAAATAAGGTAGAAAAATGTATCCAACTCCAATCCCAGAATGTTCAGTTGGATTCTGATATATCTGGTTTTCAGTTACAGTTAGAAACATATTAAAAATTTTGTTGTTTTTAGCTTGCAAGTTTACATTATGCTGTGTATGTATGGGTAGTATAAATAAAATATGCTATGTGACCAGTAATTGTGACTGAAAATAAGAGAATCTTCCAATGGATGTGTTAGCTTTCTTTCATGTAACATAAAATGAAACGTTGAAATAAGTAAAGAAATTTTTTGCCCTCTGGTTGCATTGCTTAGAGAATGACAGACTCAGAAAATAAAAAAGAAAGTGTGGATTGCCGTTCTTTTTTATACATAATTGGGCTTAAGAAATCTAGCCACACTTTTGCATTGAAACAATTCAGGGAGCCAAAAACAAAATGTAAAAATGTAAAAGAGCATGCATCAAGAAGAAAGGTCTTAACATCACTGAAACATTGCAGGTTAAATAACGCTTAACCTTTTATCCTTCAATAACTTCATGTTTTTGACATGAAGGTCCCATAATTGTTGTATTGGTGCTACTATTCGAACATTTATTATAGTCTGGTTTACTTCACCTATCATTGTAAAGTTAGAATGCTTGCAGTTCTTCGCTGATGTCTGTGGCACCATCAGTGTGACCCTTAAGTGGCACAGAGTCTTCCTAGACTGGTCAAAGAGAGACCATGTAATTGTTTAGATTTCCCCAGTATAAAACTCATAATGTAAATCAAGTGTTGATATGGAAAAGTAAGAAATGTGTAGTTAACTGTACTAATAATTGATAAGACTGAGGCTGCGCTGTTACTTTTAGGGGCTCAAATAATTTTAAATGTTGTGATGTGTAAAATATCAGAATGAATCTGCAGGGAGGTGGTTTTTATTCTGCAATGCTGAGATCAGATAGAATCTCATTTTTTTCATTTACCTTTTGTACTGTAGTTTGTGGGAGTGAATGGGATATCTGTGGTCTTTTGTACAGATTGTGGGAGAGAGTTGTATGTCTGCGGTGTTATTTTTTCTGTGATGATACAAGTTACAATTTGTTTGTTTGCTTTGAACAAATAGACCTCTGTCTTGTGCCTAAGTACAGGTCTATAATCATGTACACTATAGAATGCAGTGGGTTGTCTGTAAACTAGTGCTTAAGTTAGGTGTCTGCTGTCTGTCTTGTAACACTATTGTTATACAGTTTCTGAAAGCTTGGGAAGGTTGTGTCTCCCCACCAGGTATAAGAAGTACAAGTTTTAATTTTCCATAGTTTCTCCTACAATGTAAGTTGCACAAATTACCTAGAGATTAAAATATTTTCAAAATCAGTGCAAGATTGGTCATTGCAGTTGTATCATACTGCACTAACAGGTAAAATGTGCAATGACAAAAAATGTGACAATTATCAACAAATGTGCTATCCACCAAAGAATGGGTGCATTGTATTGACCAGTATATGATTACTGTAACAAATCAGTTTCAGTTATTTTCTGGAAATTGCAGTTCATTGAATTATTTCTTGAATTTTTCTTCAGATGTAATATATTTTTGTGTATGTTGTTAATGGCGCTTCAAATATAAATGTGTTTATTCAAGAGGGAAACTTTACATTTGTACAGTAAACCATGGAAGAGCAGTGTTATTAATGTTTTCCTGTGAACCTTGTATTTTTTTAATTAATGTATACTTCAGTTTGGAATGCCTGTATCTCTTCATTGGCATTTGCACTTCATGTGCTTTATTGAAATGTATTTTTATTTATTGAGTAGTTCTCATTGCATATATGCTTTTTTCACAATGACGAAATTACAGACACATAAGTTGTTTAGAAATTCTGTAAATAGAACAGGCAGCAACATACACATCTGAAGGATTGATTATTCTTATGAATTCCATGCTGGGAAGGAAGGTGTGGGAAGAATCTAGGCTGTAGCCTTGTAAGGGCTGTACAGTGAAATATTTCCATGTTCATTTGTCCACATCCTTACTGAGAGCTCTGAAATTTTTCTCATCTTGTCATAGGGGTGAGCTTGGACCAACATAAACAGATATTACATCCAGTCTAGGTTTGTCATATGTATGGTCTGGTTATACTTCTAGACAAATATTTGTGCAAAAGCAGCATTATGGAAACATTAACACATAAAAACTTTAGACAGGTTGTGTAGAAAAGAATGGGGTTAATTAAGATTTTCGAAACTCTTGCGTTGTTTTAATACTCTTTGCGAAAATTTGGAACACCCTGATTTGCATTGTATGGCTATTGGGCCATCTTGCACACATTGTGGGATATCTGGTCACTAGTTCCATAATTTGGTATTAATATTACAACAATTTCTGTGCATTTACTTTAGTGCATTCCTAGCTCCAGTAGTTTCAATATTAAACAGATTTAGAAAGACTGAATTGTTATTGGAAATGTGAAAACATGTTGAAAGGGAATGTAAATTATGTTGCAGAGAATGTGATATGTATCTGTAAATTAATCTGTAAGAACATAGTTTTTTAAATAAATATAAATAGGATGTTATGAAGATAATTTACACTGCTTTCTTTGATCTATATGCTTCTATATTTAAAAATGTTGAGTATGTCTGTGTGTGGAAATTTCACATATTTTATGGAGGCCTGTGTGGTGTAACTACATGGGAAACATGAACAATCCCACTTAAAGTGGGTGATTTTTTTTTAATGACTTTGTGTGGGTGGTGTCACTGGTTAACCCTAACATTGGTAGCGTATGTAGAAATATATGTGTATGTCTCAAATTTTTCACACTGCTCTCAGTCAAACTTACGTGTTGACAGATGCATCAGGCAGCTGAAGTAAATAGTGTACTTCAACCATGCAGCAAGACTTTCAGCCTGGGAAGATTGTATGTAATGTAGAAATGTGTGCCCATAATTTGCCATTTAGGCTGCCAGAACTGCAAAGAAAATTGTGCACAAATAGGAGGCAGCTGCATCCATGTACGTGCACAGGCTTAAGTGTTGAATTCCTGCCCCTTCCATGAGCAAGACATGTGAGATGTGTGGCAGGGGTGGAAGTACATTTATTCAATATTGCAGACTTGCTGTTTGGTGTTAGAGTTTCTAGGTAGCAACACCTCTCATTTTATCACTTTCTCTTGAGACTTTTCGAGGTCGTGGCTTGTATGTTCACTGAAAATGTGGTTTCAGCATTATTATTTATGGGGCTATGATATGCAGAAACACAGGATAACTGGATACATTATCTTTGGAATTTATACCTGGACATGGATTTCCATAGTTGCAGTACATTTGTTACATTTTGAGTTCCTTTATGTAGCAGTCACTGTTGTTTGTTACAAATAGATCAAAAATATTGCAGCAGTTAATGGCTCTGAATGACTATGCCCTGGTCAGTATTGTCTTGACCTTCATCCAGAATAGTTATATGCTATTTATATTCATAGATTTGAAGTTGCTGTCACATACTTTAATGTATCATGTCTGTGTCATTGAGTGGAAGGGTTACCTGGGGAAACTATGTGAATTGTGAAATTTTTTACTCTGAAATTTCAACAGTCTTTTATCATCCATTGGCATTTCCATTGCGATGGGTTTGTAATGACAAAGCCACCCAGCACCGCACTGTTTCCCATAAGTTTGCTACATCTCTGTGACCACTTCATCCATGCAGTCTTTCTTTACATTTATCATAATGTCTATCAAACTTATTGGTCTGCGCCCTGTTCATTCATTCATTCATTCAGCACCTATGCTATTTATTACTTAAAGTGAATTTTCATTGTGTGAGATCCACCTTAGGAGGTGAATAGAATGGTTACAAATATTTGGGAGGAATCGGGTATGTTACGTTCAGGATATTGAAGCTCACAGAGTTACAAGAAGACTGACCTTCATTTCTTTTGCCCATGCACAGCATATTTCCAGACTCCAATGTTTTCATTAACACCTGCATGTCTGGCTTCATATTTACACATTAAAATTTGTGCTTGTGACCTTTGGGTTTTCACAGATTGTATCTTTGGGTTCTCTTCTAGAAAATGACCCTGCATCAGTGGGTAGTGGCATCCCAGAAGAATATAATCCTCATATTTATGTTTGTTGCCCTCGGTTTTTAGAGTGGTTGGGGATTTTAAGCACTTTTAACATACTTGGTTGAGGATCTTCATGCTTTATATACCCTTACATTATTAGGGTAATCGGTTCAAGATGGATAAGAGTGGGTTCAGTTTCTCAAGCAAGGGCGGACCGGCTAAAAATCTTTACACCGAATCAAAAATACTAGGTGACAGTTGCAAAGTGAATAGGGGCTGGACTGAAAGGGTTAATTTGTACAATCAACAAATTATGGTACTACTGAGAAAGACGAAAACATACGCAACGTACTCGGGCCCCGGTAATTTGTACCTCACCCTTTCGTCTGCACCTGGGAAGAGATGCTTGCGAACATGGTAGTAAGCCTTCCAGTTCCTTAAAATGGAGATTTTTTGCCGAGGTAGATACCTCAGTTAATGAAAATGTGTATTGTTCCGTGAGTTAGTAATGTGTTTGTTCGTATAGATGGCAGGCATGATTCTGGTGCGTTAGTGCGCCATCTATCGAGAGTTACATTAATTAGCAGGTGGTTTATCACAGCACCCAACTGAGTATTAATCTGTGGCTCATACGCTGCCATGTTAAGATCGAAGGCGGTAAACGCGAATGAAGTGTTTAATGTTAGTATATTCTGCGTCAAAACTTCTTTAATTCGCTGTTTGAATACGCAAAAAGGAAAAGCGTTCAGGTGTTTATTGTTTAGAGGTAATATTTTTGGAAAGTGGCTTTGGTGGTGAAAGTTCATTCGCATGTGTGTATAGCACAGTATCAATTGGAGATGTCCTGTGATGAAGTTGTTCTTCATTGATCGTGTCGAGAACGTGACGGTAAGTGTATTTTATTACGTTAATATTTCATATTACATTAAATGACTTGCTGTAGTACATAGGAAGATTCAAAGAGCTCACCAAAGAAGCAATTAGTTCTAATAAATAATTAACTCCATGGATCAGAGCCTTTCTTTTGTAGCTAACACGTTCTCATCTAGTCAAGAAATTCCCCGCACTTTATGGAACCCAAAGGTTTGTTACCGAATTCACAAGCGCCCGCCAAGTATCCTGAACCTAAGCCAGATTAATACAGTCTATGCCTCCCCATCCCACCTCTTGAAGACCCGTTTTAATATTATCCTCCCCTGTACGCTTAATTGTTCACAAAAGTCTCTTTCCCTCAGGAATAATTCAGATATTGTCTAGTTAAAAAAAACAGTTCTGATCATTTGGTCAACCCTTGGATTTGGGGACACATATGTGGCTGTTACAGTCAAGTGGTCAACTTAAGCGAACTCTTAAATAGCAGATCATTGTAGTTGTTCAGACAATAATATTCTCTTTATCTCTTTGCATTTCTCGTAAATATTGATTCATCCTAGTTGCAAAGTACCTAATTGCTGCTTGTTTTACGTTCTGTAGGATGTCGGCAATGATATGTCATAATACTGTGTTATCAGTTGTGTTCAGCTTTAGGAATATAGAGATTTCTAGTTTACTTCTGATATTAGAGGTAGTGATGTCTAAAAAGTCCATTTTGTTGTCAGTTTCCATAAAGTTAAATTTTTACAAATATTAAATTCAGTATGCATATTATTATGTTTCGATAACGTATGTGTTTAGATAGTTGTTATGCAGGTGCATTGCACCAGTTTCCTATGGGTATGATGGGCTTATTTCGTTTTGTAATTTTGTTAGCCATGTAATTGTTAGGGCTGCTGGATTTAGGTCTAAATATGTTTATTTTTTATCAAAAATGAAAATGTAGCTACTGCCATATTTTTTTATTTTTTAGAATCGGTAATAACATGTCAGACATGCAGAATCTTGAGATGGGGAAATGTTGCAAGGGTAATTCCCCGGCGACTGAGTTCTAATAGCCGACGTTTCGGAACCCTCTATCAGTTCCATCTTCATAGGCAGGTGGATCCACCTGCCTATGAAGATGGAACTGATAGAGGGTTCCGAAACGTCGGCTATTATAACTCAGACGCAGGGGAATTAACCAAAAGAAAACATATTACACATAGAACATGGCGAAAGCTTAAAATCAAGAAGTGTTGCAAGATTTCTCAGTGAAGACCTATTGTTTGTGGAAAACTCACTAATTTAGGAAACCTCAAAAGTGCCTTTGCTTGAGAAAGTCCACACAGACCATTCTTACCCCACTTCTGGAGACACACCTCTCAGTACAGTGTCAGCATTACAAAACAATGAACAAACTAAATAGAGATGGCATATTTTTTTGCATCGACACACCAATAGCAACTACAGTCACATTTCTTCACTGTTTCCAGTTTAAAAAGAGTGACAAAGTGACATAATAATTTTACATTATTTAATTTTAATCAGTATTACAATATCAAAGGAATGCACATATCTCTTCGAGAAGGAAAGCGGGCTTTATGAATTCTGCCAAGAACTAGTTTTTTATAACTACTGTTACATTAGGAAATTCATTTTGCCTGCTTCATTAAACTTCTGTAGGCTACTTAGGTCATCATGTTTCTCCATATAAAGCAGTCAAGTAAGTGTAATCATTACTTCATAACTATTTGAACAATCTGCCATCCCTCCCCTTCAATTAAGTGTTGTTGTTGTTGTTGTTGTCATTGTCTAATGGCAGATCTTGGATTTATTCCATTAATCTTCTGGCATCCCAATACAGCTTTGGTAATTCTTCAGAAGTATGGTCCAGTTTTGGGCACACAGGGAGGTGATCTTTGTCCATTATTGTGCTCTTCAGTTTGCATATTGTGCAGTAGTTATAGCTGAAGATTTTGATGTGGTGGAGGTGTGCTGCAAGACAGTCGTGGCCTGTGTTTTTCAATGTATTTTAATGTTCCATAAATATATACTGTAATTTCATTGTACGTTAAAATCATGATGGGACAAATAGTGGTGGGGTGTTGCTAATGATGATAAAAAATAACATTCAAGAATGAAATTTGAATAGTACCACTTTTATTTAATGTAAATTACAAATACAGTGTCATCCTCCTGTACTTTTTGACTAACAGGACAACAATAACATGACATAAATTCACAACAGTGTAATGTGTGTAACTTCTTACCCCTCATTTTTCATGAATTTTAGGTTATAGATGAAAACCATTCACAAAATATTTGCGTCCGTGTGGTAAGTCTTTCTAAGTTTAAACTAAGGTGCTCATTTACTACCCAGATTTATAGAATGTCTTATCTAATACAGAGGATATCTTTTATCACTGCACTGAATACTGTGTAGTGGGTGGCATCATTTGCTGCTACTCATCAATGATGTTATCTGCTCTATGACAGTAGACCAACAACAAAAGATGCCATACATCTTCTATTCAAACTGTGAAGTTGTTTTGGTTGTGTGAAAATATTAGTTACAACTTACTTCAAGAGGTTTAAGATGTCAAGTGACAAAACACAAAAAATATCAATCACCGTCACTAGAAAAAATAGGTGATTAAGTTAAACAAACAATTAGTTAAAAAAATTAAATATTGTGTTGCTCAGTCATGGTCATATGTATTAATTTGAGAAGGCTTTGTAGTCACACTTACATCTCTGAAATATTTACATTTTTAGAAGCAATCAATTTTGTAAGTGAAGTACCCAAAAATGTTCTGGTCAATCACTGTTTAAACCTGTTAGAGTTCTGCAACTGTGACAACCCATGGAAGTCTGCACATCTCAGTTGTAACATAAACACTCATTCTTCATGTTCTCATGAAGCATAAACTACAAATACAGAAGTATTAACAATGACATATGATAAATTTCACACCCTTCACAAACCGTGGCTCTACTGAACATAACAACCACATTAACAAAACATCTTCTTATTACATTTGCATTATCAGTATCATTCAGATTATTTCACATGGTTGCAGGTGGTTTGGTACTCGCCACTCTTCAAATCTACCTCAATTCAGTGTCCACATATTTTAGTTAATATATTGCTGTTTGTATTAAGATTTTACTCACCACATTTAAAGAAGGTTTAGGAAATTGTTTCCTTCAGCTTGCAGACATGTCATGAATAAAAAACATTGTTTAATGCACATAAAAGTTCAGCTGGTGAGACTGAAAACATTATATTCTGACGGTTTTCACATATCCACCGAGTTGAAACCTATGTTCACTGTTAGAGAGAATGAGAATTGGATCTATTTCTCCATCATGCATACAGAAGACAGAGCATGTTGAACACTATTCAGCATAATGTAACTGAAAATTGGCGTTTTTTGTATATCTGAGCAAACTTTGATTTTCTTCTGTGTTTTAACATTTTAATCAAAGTGACTCACATAATAATGTCCGGAAGTTTGGTACACCTTAATAACACCTATATATGAAGAGGTGCATGGATATGATGTACTTTCTTAACATACATATAGAATAAGTTTGCAGATACATGTTCAGCACCATAGATAGCATCAGGACACCTGAAGGCTATGGAGTGCCAACATGTGAGATTACGTATGAAAATCTCCAAGTAGTGTTCCATGACAGCAAACACCATACAAGTCAATAGAGCAAGTATGCACTGTGAATTACAAACAAAATTCAGAAACAGTATTAACATATAAGAATTTGAACCCGATATTAGACTGTGATTCCACAAATCAGCAGTGACTTAGGCTAATAATTTACATTTGTTTTATAAGGCCTACATGATTGGCACCAAGTGATCAATTTTAAAAATGATTATACTCTTGTAACTTTGACAACCCTAGATACAGAGGCATTTGACTGACAATTTTTAAATTGTAAACACAGTTTTATAACAAGGATATAGATGTACCTGATCTCCCTGTGAACCAGATCAGTTGGAAATTTGTTGAATATAGCAGACACTGATGACGATATAACTTCATGTAAACATGTCATTTTGATAATACAGGTGTAATAACAAGCTGTTGGTTAGTAGAGTTGTTATATTTGTTGCTGCTGCTGTTTTTATTGTGTTGTTGCTGTTGTTGTTGTTGTCCTCATCATCATCATAGTCATCATCATTGTTGTTCAGTACCCAATACACACATAAAACAGGGCACTATCATGAATAGAAGTATGTGTAGTGCAAACTGAACTTCTGTGACAAAATAAACTATACAAATTTTATTGTTGTTAATGACTGATAATCATAAATACATCCTGTTTTGGTATGAAATAAAGCTGAATGTATGCATGTTTAACACCCCAGTTCATAAAATATTTGTATCTGTACAACATTTCAATATTCTCCTAGTCTGCAACATGAGTATTTAAAGTAAGTGAATATATGACTTCTGTTATGATGTTTTCTATGTTCCAAACTACATTATATGTATGTAAACATGTCTATGTCTTGCAGATGAAATGTAGAAATGATTCTAGATGAATGATACTTCGCCTTCAACTCTTCGTTTTATAAATATATGAACATGGGAATTGGTAACATTTAAGTATCCGTGACATCTAATGAGTGCACGTTACCACAACATTTTGACCTCTAAAAAGATAACTAAAATATGCCATTTCAAGTACTGTTAAAATTTACTGCTTAGTTAGTACAATTAATTATATTTAGTCATAAAACATATTCTTTGGCTGATCAGTTAGCTAAGGAGCACAGAAATACACCATTCATTTTTCAACTCTGAATTTAACTTTCATTTTGTTCTTGTCTAAACTTTCAAACATGTTAATATTTTTTTATCAGTTTTTAATAATTTGGTTTGTATTAGTGACATAAGTTTGTAATAAACAATTAGTGAGATGTAGTTAACTGAAAGAATTTGAATATTGGACTATCTCTGTTGTATCAATTACATGAATGGAAGAAACACAGTTCAGTCTGAAGGCCACTTTGTTTCTTGACAATGCTTCACAGCCAAAGAGCGGTGGCAGCTCTACAGTCATATACTTTTTTTAAAATTGATTGTGACTTTTGGTTTCTAATGTGCTGTACTGTACATGGTTACAGCTTATTTCACAGTATTTAGAATGTTGAAAATAATAATGTACGGAGAATCCATACTTTTTACTTTAAGTCACATCTATTATTATCAGTAATATTTGTAAATGTAAAAGGTATACATGCTGTTTGTACATTTTATCACAATAATATAACACAATTTTACATTTTTATTAACAAAATTAGAAATAGTCCCAAATTTCAAAGGTAACAACAAATATGACTGTATCTTTCTTCAGTACAGAATCACCGTATACCTTCACATTTAAGTCCAATTTTCTATGCATTCACCATAATAAGAACTTTAACTTGTAGTGGTAGCACAGGTTATCCTAGAATATAGTTCAACTGGTTTATGACAGTCTCTGTTTAAAAGATAATGACATTTTATCACCAAAATATATTACTAGAAAGATGTGTTATGTACAATTAAATAGGCCTGTATCACATCACATATATATATAACATTAAAATGATATTTATGTTTCTTTGTCTTCCATCTATAAGCTGGAAGCTATGTGGAAGTATCTGGCATTACAACCCATCATTTCTTTGTTAATGCCTTTTAGTCAGTCTACACATCCATTATACATTCAGTGATGTTTCCAGATCACTGTTTTGGAGGCTGATAATGTGTGCGGGCCTTCGCGTTTATTCATTTGTTTCCAAGTTGTCATTCTGAAAGAGTGCTGCCTTCTTCTTGAAAGCAGTCCTTCTCTGTGCCTTTTCTTCTTCTTCTCGCTTGCGCTGTTCCTGTTCTTGGCGGATTTCATCTTCAAACTTACTGGTCTTATTCAGTTCCTCAATCTGTAACACAGTTTTTGAATGTTTATTGTCATACTGATTTTATAAGTGTTGGAAGTTTGAGGCCCCAGCTGTGTTCAAAATCCATGTGAAGCTCTAGCATATATAAATTTATAATCACCTTGTCATATGGAGTAAATATAATCCTGGTAGTCTACTGGTTGTCATACAGTTTATTATTCCCAGATTTCTGGTTGTGATCTCTGCTTCTAAACTAACAAAACAATATCTGGCATACTGACAATCCAAAGACAGGATAAGAGTCAGGTCACAATACATTATGTGTCTTAAACATGCCTTCAACCACAAAGAGTGTCATATGAGGATGTACCATGCTGTATATTTACGGCTACTGCGAACACTGTTAAACAAAGCATAAATATGTGTAGGGAGCACAAACTGTTCTGAGATTTTCCTTGGTGTTCCTCAGTCTGCCCAGGAAAATGACAGGCTATTGCCCTGAATTGCCCTTTACTGCCTTCTGATGATCCTGTCACCTTACTTTGTGCTAACAATCTGCACAGTTTAAAATGTGTTATTATATTACTTAAGAATCATTAAAGTATGTTGTATTTATGTTTGCATTAGTTTCTTTCAACAGTTCTGAATTTCATTTGAAGAGCACACTGAAAAATGTCTAAGCAAAGAACAATGTAGTATATGTAGTCAAGTAAATAGCTCAGCATCAAGATGGCAGAACAAAAGCCTTCTTACCAAGTGTTACATCCCGCAGTGCTCTTTGATATGTGTAGCTACACAAATTATTACCTTTGCTTCAAAGAAGTCTTTGGCTCCTCCAACACCCACTTCCTCGACATTAATCTCAGTTAGCTCGGCCAGTCTACTGAGCCCACTCTCTTCTGCAAGTTCCCCAGCCTTGGCCTTCCGGTAGATCAGCAGGAACTGTAAGGAGCCACAAGCAGATTTTATTATGTAGCTTTTATATTCTCGTTTTTGAAGTGCAATAAAATGTATCCATACATACGAATTCACTGAATTCTGTGACAGCTGTTTTTATATAATAGTGTGATTTGTCTTATTTGAGAATGGCAAAAACTGACCAAATGTAAAATCGACACAGTCTCTTTCATTAACGTATTGTTTCAGTTGCTGATATATTACACTACAGATATGTTGATTGTTACCTACTGTCTGAGATGAAGAGCAGATTTTTTAAGGTATATGTACCTCTGTCGTCAGGTGATTGGTTGTCACTATGCTCCAAGATATGTTTATTATTTCTAAATATACTATCATTGATTGACATGTGGAGTGAATTCAGAAGTCAGAATCCTAAACGTGTATGCTGATACACTAGCCAGCTGAATTTAATTTTAAGAGATTAGTTCATCAACACCCAATCATATTATGCCCTCCCCACTATCAGATTCATAAAGAAATCATTACTTTTGTGCTTATTTTATCACCTGCCAATTCCAACATTCTCAAACAATGAGACCAGCAGTTTGGCTCTGTACAAGCCTCTTAAAACATGGCCATTTTATAGCACTGGAGCCAAGATAGTGCAGTCAGTATGGTAATTAGGCCATGGCCTGGAAGATACGTGGTTTGATTCCCTGTTGGGGAAAGGGATTTCTTTCTTCACCAGAACGTCCAGACCGGCTCTGAGGCCCTCCCAGCCTCCTGTTCAGTGAGTAATGGGGGTTGTTTTCCCAGAGGTAAAGCGACTGGGACGTAAGATTCACCACTCATCTCCATTGAGTGCCGAAGTTAAGAAAAAGTGGCGCTGTATCTCTAATCCACCTCTACGCCTTCATGGCATGCACTGGGACAACTTTACAGTTTTACCAAGTAACAATGATTTACATTCAAAGTGTCTTACCAATAACAAATAATGCCATAAGCAATCATCAAGACCCAAAGCCTTTGAAATACAATGTGAAAACAAGCGTTAACTACCCATCACCCACGGGTTATTTCTGCTAAGACAGGGTGTTTTCGAATAACCATATGTGAAAACAAACAACATTACCAGTTTTATCACCAAAATGAAGGTTAAGTAATAATTAATTACAGTTGCATTAAATTTCAGAACCGTTATTGGCGGTAGTCTTCATCGGGATTCGACTGACAGACACAATTAATGAGAGATGGTTTTGTTTAAACATTAATTACAACCAGGATTGGAGATTTAACCTTTTGCCATAATGTATTACTGGCTCTGGGTCTCCCAGCGTTTTATTTTATCAGTGGCAACGACAGATCGTCTTGAGTGACATTCTACGAAGCTACAATACCATAATTAACTCCGTAGAGCAGAAGCTAGTAGTTGCTGAAGCAGTCGAGAGATTGACTTCCTTGTGTTGGACCCGAAGGATCGTGCCATTGGTCCGTATGCTGAGTCAGCTGATTCCCGTTCATACCCACATACCTCGTTTCTTGAAGGCATTCTACACGTAATCGAATCACTTGGTGTCGTAGGCGCCAGTCTCAAGACAATTATTATTACAGAAATAAGATATCGGTCTTTGTTAAGTAACGTCAAATTCCTTCGCGTACGGGTCAATTGCTGCTCGTAACATTCCATTCCACGGGCCGTCATTTGCCCACTCTACTTACACACTCAGGGCTTAATTAGCACAAGACACCTAACAGGGTATATGGTGCATTATAAATATTATTTCCACGTGTAGGCGTACGTGCGATTTCTTCGAGTAAGGCTAAGGTCAGATTGGCTCCGTATACGGCCGTACTTTTACACTGACGTATACGGCCGATCACGGACGAGGAAACAAAGCTGTGTTAACTAACGTGAACGGTCACAGTGGCGACCAGTTACACTGCCGTACGCGGCCTGATTTCACAGATCACTGCCCGAAATCAAACGAGTTTGTTTTTTTCCGGCCGTATTCGTCAGTGCTGTTGGTTCTGTGAACATTTTGTCTTGTGCGTATTGTGTTCTCCGCAGAGAATGGTTGATTTGGAGAAATTAATATAATTAGTTTCTGAAAAGAAACCTCTATGGGACAAACTGTACTACAACAGAGACATTGTCAAAAAGCTGTGGAATGAAGTAACCACAGATATGAGACGCGAAAGTAAGTAAAAACATCAAGTACATTTGCTATTTCTATTTTAGTAATTAACTTTAAGTACAAATGTAAATTTTTAACTACTTTTACAACATATATAGTTACTGTATTTATTTTTTTGACTTTCTGTTGACCGTGCATCTCAGTATATTTATCTCAGTATTTAACCAACTTGATGCACAAAATTTTTGTTTTAAAATAAGTTTATTTCATGCCTCTACATGTTTCGAGCACATGTGCTCATCATTAGGACCTCCTGATGATGAGCACATGTGCTCGAAACATGTAGAGGCATGAAGTAAAAACTTATTTAAAACACATTTTGTGCATCAAGTTGGTTAAATACTGAGATAAATGTTATTTATTTTGTTTGAATTATATAGGCTCTGTTCTTATTGTTGAATATCAGTTGCGCCTTCAGCATTAAATATTGCATGAACTTGTCTCGTATACTACATGAATTTTGTTTAGCACGGTTGTAGCGCCTTGAGCTTCTAACAGTACTGTGGTCTTAGGTGTTATTTGCGTCATTGCAACTGTTTCGTTGACACCTTCCTTATCAATAATAATACTGTGCAATAAACAAACAGTTCTTATTATAGTATCAACATGCTCTGGATTAGCTTGTAACTCCGTTTTCAGGCATCTCCACTTTGCAACCAGTATTCCAAACGCGCATTCTACTGTACGTCGCGCTCTGCCAAGTCGATAGTTAAATATTTCTTTTTGTCGAGACACTATGTCATTATCCGAGGGATATGGCCTCATTACATATTCTTTTAATGGATATTCCTGATCACCTACTAACACATACGGTAAAGTTATATTGGTGCGCGGGATTTGTCGCGGTGATTGTAAATTAAATGACCCTGCTTCTAAATGACGGAAAACACTGGATTCGGTTAACACGCCACTGTCACTTTGTCTCCCTATGCTCCGATATCTACAGTCATAAATTTATATGTTGCATCCAATATTGCTTGAAGGTATACGGAGAAGTAGGATTTATAATCATAAAACTGAGAACCGGAGCTTTGTGGGCACCTGATACGCACGTGTTTTCCGTAAATTCCTCCCACGCAAGTAGGAACATTCCATTGCGTTTCGAGCTCATCTGCAATCTCTTGAAGCATATTTTCCGTAACAAAAGGCACGTGTCGTTTCACGAGTCTATTCCAAGTGGCATCACATGTCTCATACACTATTTCAGCTATAGTATTGTGTGCGATTCTTGGTGAAAACGACAAAGATCTAAAACTTATCCCTGTTGAAAGAAGTCTGAAAAAATAAATGAAATTATTAAATACGCATGTAGATCTGTAATATATTGTAAAATCTTGATTTGTAATATTTATTAACATATTTGCTTTTTTAGGTAAAGTTCTAAAAACAAAGTTGCAGAGTTTACGGGACAATTTTCGGAAAGAACATGTTAAAATAACGAAACGAACAACAGGCGAAGGCACTTCCGACAAACATTCCTCGCAGTGGAAATATTATAAACAAAAACAACTTTCGTTTTTGACTGACGTGTTCACTCCTAGAAATATGAAGAGCAATATCCCACCACCGCCCCGGCCGCACTTTACCCCCGGGAAAGACCCGGTAGGTGTGTGGGCCCCAGGGCCGATCTGGATGGGAGGAAAATCTCGTCCCCACCGGGATTCGATCCCGGAGCGTCCAGCCCGTAGTCAGTCGCTTACCGACTGAGCTACCCGGCCCACGTAGATACAATTGTGGTAGATTAAATGAGGACATGTGTGACATATTTACTGAAAATTCTAATGTAGAAGAGATGTCAACAGAGCCAATGCCAGAATCCGAAGATACGAGTACAGCTACAAATCACTCCTTTCCAGCTAACACATCACGTAACTCGAAGACAAGGCGGAAAAGAAAAAGCGGAAAAAGCTAGGCATTTTCTCAGTTGCTGGAATTGGAAAGAAGAAAATTTGAACTACCACTTTTTTTATGAATTTGTTGCCTCATCTTAGGGACATACCGAAAAGACGAAAACTGGCTGTCCGATTAGCTTTGCAGCAAGTTTTGATTGAGGAAGGAAGTGGGGAATCAGACTGCACTGAATGGAGTTCTGGTTCGTCGTATTATTCCAATTAATCTGTTCCAACTCCATCGTCATCATACGGAATGCAGTCTTCAGAAAGCGAACACACACTCCACACTACTTATTGCGTGACTCAACCATCACAAAGATATAAAGAACCACCATCTGCATTCGTGCAGCTTGCTGAATTCATGTAGTTTGGAAAGTAAATACGCAATTCATAATAGTATTATAGTATTATTGGTTGGGGCAGAAAAAAGTTACTTATTTCTTAAGAATATAGTTTTACTTGCCACTTACCTTAATGTTACTGCTAGTCTTTCCTCAGGAGATATTATGCACTTCCGAAAATTTGATTGTTTTCGAATATCGTCTCTAATATCATTCAGTATGTACCAAAATGTTTCAGGCAACTTTCTGAAATAGTCATAAAACTTGCACGGTTGTTCCAACAACCGAGGAAAAAAGCGTGTAGAGTTCCCCTTTTTTCTCTCTTCCTTCAAAAATTTCATTTACCCACATATCTTTTTGTTCCTCAAAGATAAGGATTTTTAATAGTGGATTGGTATCTAATAAAAACATACTATCAGTCTCCATTTTCAGCAACGTTATGCCATTCGAAATATACACGAGATCTGTACACTGTACACTTGTACACTGCCGTAGCTGAACGCAATGTGACCACAGCTCACTGCCGTGCGTCGTCGGCCGTATACGTCAGTGTAAAAGAACGGCCGCATACATAGCCACTCTGACCTTAGCCTAATGCGTCCTACTCACACTAAATACGACATGTTTCGATCATACATGTAGACCCACGCCCCATCAACCGTAATTCATTTCATTAAGTTCTTGTCCGCTTCAGCATGTTGCAAAAGATCTGCAGATTCAGTCGGCTGTCATTTTGCTCAACCGTGATACGTCGTGGAACGAGTCTTGCGGAGAAACACTGCATGCCCACATTTTGAGTCAAGTTCCGAAAGACAGTCCTACGGATATTCCGCAATTTCTTGTTGCAACAGTTCTCGATCTGACCTCACGACGTGTTAACTGCGTTGGTTTTTTCATCAGCGACGTGGAAGAAAAGCGGGATGGATGGTCGTCTTCCCACGATTTTCGACAGTTTTAAAATATATGTAACAAACGCTATTGATCGTCATAATTCCTCATCCTTGAATATCATTTTAAGAAATCATAAGTTTCCTTAGCAGTTTCCCTCGTTTCATGCATATACGTTCTACCATGAACGACATAAAAAAAACGCAGTACACGCTTACTTTAAACAACAAAACACGCTAGGAATTAATGGAACAGAACAATAGGACCCATCCAGTCTGCTAAACTACGACCAATCATCACATGAGTGTCACGTGAGTTTAAACGGAGGTTGCGCGCCCATTCCGAGAACTTTTTTTTGAGCAGACTTATTGAGATTTTTCCTGCAGCAAAGCCACAGTGAAATAGTGATATACGAAGCTCTGAGACGTTATGATTCAGTGCCTTCAGAAGACTGAGTTTTGCCTATATGGTGAAGCTAGTAAAGACAACAGACAAGGTGATCTAGACACGTTATAAAGAATGATGGGAGGTTTGACGTACTTCGCGGAAGCTGATCTTGCTGTCCCCGTCCTCATCCACCTCTTTAATCATAGCTTTCAGCCCCAGATGAGTCTGTGGGGCCTGCAGCTTCTCCATCATCCTCTTCAGCTCCCCCAGATCCAGGTACCCGTCTTCACCTTCGTCAAACCTGCAACACAAGACAATCTTGGTTAGAGGTGGGATTCCTCTGACTTTGGATTTACTGGTGTCTACAACGCCTCCTTTTGAAAGCTCACTGCGCTAAATATTATCTAGTCGTCCTCTTGGTCTTCCAAGTGGGCGTTTTCTAGGAGTTTGTTCGTCAAACTTTTGTATACATCCGATTTATTTTCCATCCTAGTACGTCCGATTAAACATGTGGTTTAATAATGACTTTTGGGACTTATTTCTTCCGTAGCTCAAATTATTTGATAATGCTGCTGCT
>Ga0131853_10006466_pt1 | contig 21150 bp, 21 predicted proteins | sample TergutLab28metaG_FD_92764 | JGI IMG/M metagenome (GOLD analysis project Ga0131853, IMG submission 92764) | Labiotermes labralis P1 segment gut microbial communities from Petit-Saut dam, French Guiana - Lab288 P1 (version 2) (version 2) | ecosystem: Host-associated > Arthropoda: Insects >...
CTTCTGAATCCATATTGTTCAGGAACTATTATTCTATTTACGTTTAGGTGCTGATTTAACCTATTAAACATCATTGTTTCTAGCACTTTAGACAATGATAATAGTAAGGATATGGGTCGATAGACCTATTAGTTCTTTCACCCCTTTTATATACTGGTAAAACTAGTGCATACTGGCATCTATCCGGAAAAATTCTATTAATTAGGGAAAAATTACAAATATACGTGAAGGGCTTACTTATAGCTTTTACACAGTGTTTTAAGATCACATTAGAAATTCCATCATAACCAGAAGATTTCTTTGTTTTCATAGTAAATATTGTATGTATTAACTTATTTTCTGTAAATGGAATGGGTTTCATTTCCATATATTCAACCCTGTTAGTCTTTGTTAGAAATTCTGTAGCTTTGTGTCAGCATGTTTATTATCTAAGTTCTTTGCTATGTCAACGAAGAACTCATTAAATGCTTTAGCTATTTCTTCAGGTATAGTAGTAGACCCATTATCAGTGTTAATTTTAGTAATTGGACTATAAGAGCGAGATGAACCCATAGAATCTTTTATTATATCCCATGTTGATTTTATTATATTAGTAGAATTATGTATCTGATTTTTGATATGCATTTTTTTTGCTTCTATGATTACCTGTTTTAAGATAGAACAGTATTTATTATAAAAATTGATTACCTGTGGATTGTTACTGTTCCTTCTTAATAGGTATAGCTCTCTTTTCCTATTACATGATATTTTTATTCCATTAGTAATCCAGTTAGCACTTTTATGGGTAACAAGGTACACATTCAGCCTTTAGGCTGGAGTATGGGGAATCCTATTATAAGAAAAAGGCTTGAGTTTTTTATATCCTGTTTATAGGTGAATAAACATCGAGGTAACCTGTTGAATTACATCTTATTTCTACGCATGACACCTTTCTTGCCAAACTGGTTCATCAACATCACAGCGCCAATAATCAATGTACCACTTTTTCCATTCTGGATTGGCACATTCATTGGTAAGCTGCCATAAATGTAAAGAGTATATATCAGGGCTGGTGAACTTTTTGAGGGTACATGCTCAAATTGTCTACAAAATTCAGAGAAATTCTTCCGTGTGCCCATGGGAATTTTGAAGAGCATTATGTGTTGGAACCTTCCATAATTATTAATTATTGCATTACTGTTATTAGTGCATATTATAATTATATTGTATAATTAATGGATAGATTATTAAATAACATTTTTAATAGTGGCCTCCTTGAGAAATGTGATAAGGAAGAAAATCTGGAAGTAACTGAGGCTAATACCAATTCCTGTTCAAAAATATTGGAAAATGTTGTGTCCAATGTCATGTATTCACCCATTCACCACCTGGCCAGCACCCGAATGGTGAATATCCAATCAACACTTCAAACTGCTCCTGATTTGTGTAAAAATGTTTCAGTCCCAGTATTATTAGGTAGCAATGGTAATTCATACACAATCTCTACAGAGTCAAGTGCATGTATATATACACACACACATTCCTCACAGTAAAGATGCTGGTCGGACAAAAAAAAATTAAAAAATGGGACAACAGTGAATGTTGTGTGCCAAGGAAATATTTCCACAGGACATTTTGGGCACATGTTCCATAGGTTCACCAGCCCTTGTATATATATTTAATGTTTCATGCTTATTATAGCCATTATAAATACTGTGCAAGTTTTATATAATTAATTTAAAAAACTGATGTTCAGTTTGTGGTTATTAGCTTATTCAGTTCTGTAGATGGACCTGAACACAGTTCATATTCATGATCTAAGTGTTATTTGTCACAGATTTATCTCCAGGGGCCATGTGTGTGATACATGTGGCACTGTAATCAGTTATTAATGTACATTTAAAAAGTGGAAGACGAGAATTATGTGGTACGGCAGCCTGTAACAATACTGACTATTGGTTGTCATCTTGATTAGTCTCATATGTAGGCTTAGATGGTAAACAAGAGTATAAGCATGTTTAGTAGCATGGCTGATACATGACATCATGTAACAGGTGTAGCACCACCATCGTTTCTTGCAATCCAAGCTGGTCAGACCTTGTACACATTGTCAGCTTCAAGTGATGCGTGGTCTTGGACATCAGTCATTCTTCTTGGAGTCTTTGCTGTGCTTTCATTGGTTCCAGTGATCTTACAAAAACAACTAAAGGAAGCAGTTGAGTAGTCTTCAATTATATAGTCTTAGTTTTTATACTATTTATAATACACCTGTCTGGTAAAGATATGGTACAGATGTTGGTCTACAGATTTCTTGTACATGATGCATTTGTTAACATACCACTGTTTGTAGTCTTTCTCAGATATGACTCTCCAGAACTACCATTCCAAAATAAAAAGGGAAGTTCTCATGCATTTCCCTTTCCTAAAAAAGTGACATTGCTACACATTACATCCTGGTTCCTGTGTGTTGAAATAAGAAATATGACAAATAAGAAAAGAAGGAAAGGGTTAATTATCTGCAGATAGCTATGAACAAAGTGCCGTATTACAGATGTTAGCCTTCTTTGTTCAGAGCTTAAGTGCCAAGCTAGAGCAGCATTTGGTAATGATTATGCAGGATTATAAAGGACCTGGAGCTTGAGGCCACTGTAAGGGGTGGGCCTAATGTGTGCAGTATTATATTTATTAGTAGAAAATTATTTTAATATGCAGTGTGATCCCTGTTTAATGAATCTTTGGGGAAATAACTTCTTACACCAAATCAGGGTTTATCATTCATGAAGTTTATGCAAAATTACATCAAGTAATTGAAATTACATAATCAGTAGTAATGCAGTAGCTCTCGGAAATTAATAACATTATAAAAATGTATTGTGCAGTAGTAACATGCAGCAGAGAGGAAGCATAATGTTTCTTACTTTGACTCGTGATATTATTAAGTTTAAGTTCTGGAAGGTCAAACATTTCTCACACTTAATGCATGATATTTAGTGAAACATGTAAGAACTACTTATTGAGTGCAGGAACACTGAACTTCAGTCTTAATGGTACACTGTTTTACTAATGAAATGGATGTAATTTTGCATATCTTGCTGAATGGGAACCTCTGAGAGAGATCTTCAGTTCCCCATTGTACGAACATGCTGGAGGTTTTAACGTTATCCATTTATTGTTGCTTCAATTCTTGTATGTTGTTTGTGTAATTATAATTAGGTGTTATTCTGTTGTATGAGCAGAAGGTTGGTACAGACATTTTATTAAATGGTCAGCCTTTTGAAGAATTCTGGAATTAGAAATACATATAATATTGGACACTGCATGCAGTCTACTTACTAATGTGAACAAAACTTAGTAGTTCGTTGATGTGAAAAGGCACATCATTTTAAAGTTACTTGTTAAGCAGAGTTTGTTTTGCAAATTGTATGTGTGTACCACTGAAACAGCTATGGCTGATGTAGGTGGAATTTTGTGTTCATATTGGGTCATTCCCATGATATGTGGTGAGATGTGATAGTCTAGTAAATATCAGTTTTGGGAACAAATCTAATGTTTCAGGAAAGCCTCATCAATGGCAAACTGCAAGGGACCAAAAAATAATGGGTTTCAGACTATTTGATTGTTATCACACCTTGTACCTGCTTGCCATTTTTGTTCATGTCCAGTATGTCAGGGCAACTGAGCTTCTGATGTGTGCCAGTAGCCAAATAACAGACAGAATGAGCAGTTAATGATAGGACATTTCTGGGGTATAAAAACTTACTTTGAATTTCCTTTCGCATTATGTATTTCTACTTGACATAACGTTCTTTTTGAAAACTGTAATTTTGGAATAGCCAACTGTTACATTAGGCACTACATGATATGTTTGAATTACATGTTTACTAGCTTTGTAATCTTCCCGATTATGAAAGTGCAGATAAGTTATGTTTATTGAAGAATCTTACTGATTTTCCAAGAGTTGAGGTTCTCACAGCAATGTTTAGGAAGATTAAAGTTTTCTGAGATGATGCCCTGTCATTTTTTAAATAGTTATGTTGCAACATGGAGTCATATCTCAGAAGACTGGAATCTTCATTGTACTTTTTTTTTTGGGGGGGGGTGTCAATACTGATTACCAGGGTGGCTTTTAAAGTATGTTGGTCACATTTCATTCTAGCTACAGTGATGAGTGCAAGGAAGGTTTGAATAGCAGATTATTTTAGAAATACAACTTCAGTTTTATTTGGAACAGTGTTAGACTGACACAATGCATCCCACAAATATCCATTCTTGCTAAAAATCACCTTCCTGTTTTCTGGATGCAGATTTTTATTTATTGTATATTTTAATGTATACTTGATATTCACATAACCAGAAAACTGTTTTCCTGAATGGTTGTAAATGCTGACCCAAAGAGAGCATTTGGCAGGGTAACTAATGCAAAAGCCATAAAACTGAGAGATCACTTAATTTTCTCATTTTATGACATGCTCTGAATTCTTTGCCACACCCTGCATATGAATATTATATCATTAATCTGAAAGAATTGTATATTGTGTCTAAAATTTGTGCTTACACTTTTTTCCAACTATGTTCCATTGATTGTGCTGGAGAAGGTTAATAAATTGGAGTTCATCTCAAGGTGTTCATATTAATGTACATATTAAAAAAAAATTCATTTCCTGAAGATGCAACATTTGATGGATGCAACTGAGCACATATTTCTGGGATATGCAGAAGCTTTAGAGGTTTTTGGCAGACAGGAGACAGCTGTGAAAATGAAGACAGTTTAGTTAATGAAAGGTGATAAAATTAAATACATGGAAAAACAAGTGTTTCTCACAGGAGAAGGATCATGTTGTAAACAAAGAGGCTGTAAATTTTTGCATTGTTGTACCATTTGATTGGCAGAGGCTAACGTGCATATGCTAAAGTGTCTCGAGTTGCTGGATGGGAAAAACTGGTATATTATACAGGTAAGAATGATAGGGGTAGTGCATTGATGGGAATGGTGCTGTGCACTGGGTAAGGCTGTAGGTAGAACAAGCAAGAAAGATAAGGGCAGTCAAATGGGGCTATAAAGAAAAATGAAGTTTTAGTAGTTGCTAGTAAGGAGATTGGACTAGAAGTAAATACTGATAAGACTAAGTACATGGTCATATTTCAAGATTAGGATGCTGGACAAAGTAATAGTATAAAGTTAGACAGTAGTTACTTTGAAAGGTTGGAAGAGTTCAAATATTTGGGAACAACCTAAACAAATCAAAATTGTATTCAGGAAGAAATTAAGAGCAGACTGAAGTCAGGGAATGCTTGCTATCATTCGGTGAAGAATCTTTTGTCGTCCACTTTGCTATCCAAAAATTTATAGATTAAGATCCACAGAACTATAATTTTGCCTGTTGTTTTGTATGGGTGTAAAACTTTGATGCTAAGATTAAGGGAGGAGGGAGGGTGTTTGAGAATAGGGTTTTGATAAAAATATTTGGGCCTAAGAGGGACGAGGTAAAAGGGGAGTGGAAAAACTACATAATGAGGAGCTTAATGATCTGTACTACTCACCCAATATTGTTTCGGTGGTTAAATCAAGAAGAGTGAGAGGGGCAGGGCATGTAACATGTATAGTGGAGAGGAGAGGTGTATACAGGGTATTAGTGGGGAAACTGGAGGGAAAGAGACCACTTGGAAGACCCAGGCATGGATGGGAGGATAATATTATGATGGATCTTCAGGAAGTTGCATGTGGGGGCATGAACTGGATCGAGTTGGCTCAGGATAGGGACAGGTGGCAGGTAGGTGTGCATGCAGTAATGAACCTTCGGGTTCTGTAAAATGCGGGGAATATGACTAGATGAGAACCGGTTAGCTTTTCAAGAAGGAATCTGCTCCATGGGGTAAGTTAGTAAGCAATAAAATGGTTTTATCAACAGTATTTACAAAAGACATCATCATTGTAAAACCACTCATTCTCAATAACATTATCTTAAACTTCCATTCAGACCTGCCTGGAGAAAGAAAGTGAAATACAACTCTCCAGTATACGAACCATGCAAGTCCTTATATTAAAAATTCAATTTTTTTTAGTCACACCTCTTTAATTCACTTTCACCTCACCAAGATTAGTGCACTAAAAGGAATACCACCCAGGCATTCCTGGACGTTGATTACTTTTCTCTAGGAACTGTCTGTAATTTTTCTTTGTCTCATCTAATGTTTTGGCATCACTTTCTAATTTCTTTTCATCCTTTGGGAACAAGTCAGGAAATTCAAATTCTTGCCCCCTAGGCTGTAACATAAATTCAACATTAATGGAATAGTAAGCCCTAACATTAAAGAATATTTACTTTTATTCCACCTTAATAACAGAATGTCATATAATGTTCTCAAACTTTTAATACAGTCAACAGTAACATTTAATGTGAATAATTATACTTACCAACGTAACAAATGCAACTTTATAGTCATCTTCTTTTGTTACATATCCCTTTAATTCATCTTGTTTAGTTTTTCCTAAACATGTAAAAAGAAAGTTTATAAAATGTTTGTTGGATGACTGGTATTTAAATATCCCTGCACCTCTTAAATACTTTTTTTTTTTTTGCAAACCACATTGTTTAAAAAATTAACACCAAAGACAATACATCATGAATTACACCTACCCATTGCAACAACAGTTCGTACATCAACAACTGGAATTTTGTATATCTTCTCAAGGTAATTTCTGATATCATATTTTGTCATTTGTATGGAAACTATGAACTTAACAATATTTGGTGGCTGTTTCTCTTGAGGTCTAACCAGTTTCAACCAAAAGTTTGGAAGAAATATTCTCTGCTGAGGATTTCCTCGCTGGTACAGAGGATACCTGAAAAAAAATTCCACAAATTGAAGACTTGCAGTTATGACTACCGATTACAGATGTTTCTGGGTCTCTTACCATGAACCAAATACACTGTGGAGAAACAGCACCTTACTCCAACTACCCGACATTCTTTAACTGAAAATGCTGTTACTTACATTTTATAATGGGTTCATATACAGTAAATGAGACAATAATCATTACACTTAACATAATATCATTGCAATTGTTACATATAAATATGAAGTATCCAACACACAGACCAGCATCTCCAGCAGGCTTGGTGAAAACAAAGAACATGGCATTTTTACCACCACAGTAATAAATAAATACATATATACACCTATTTTAAATTACCACCCAATTTACGATGCCACGAACTAAACTACGTACTGTCTTCATCTAGGTATATATCCTGCTGCACACTGACGTAAAGTGGGCGGAGAGCCAGGAAATATTGTGAAATTATACCGTTGTACAAGCTACAGTAGTAAAATGTCAAGGAAGATTATGAATCGTGGAGTGTTTAATACAGTCTGAAGTGCCTTCAAAACGTCACCTTTTGAGTGATACAATTCCTTTCAAGTACAGGTTTCCTCAAATACATAATGCGTCCAGCGACTGACATTAGGATGCATTCATTTGCAAAATAGAAGGGACACTCATCGGCTACAATACACCACAAATCTAGATTTACCACTTGTCAATAACAGCGCAAGAATGATGAGATGTGGGATCATCGATACGCAATCACTTCCTAAGATCGATTACTATAAAAACCTAACCCACAAACATAAAAATAAGCTAATAGCACGTGTAACTCTACCCTTCTATTTATCACACTTGGTGGAAGACACCAAACCAAACATTCAGACTAACTATACTGACCATCTTGTAGACATCTCACGCCTTTGTACTACTATTCTAGTATTTGTAACACCAACTAACAGGTACACATCAACGTTGTTGTCATGGGTTACCTACGTCACAGCACCCTACTCACTCCGGTGACTGAGACCCAGGTATCACTCCATGCAACCTAACAAAATTTTCTTGCCCTCCATCGGTGCTTATTATGCTGCATTGATTATTTACACAATAAAATGAGACATTTAAACAAATTTAGGAGACCGAAAACTTGGAGATAAATAAGAAATTATATGCTCTGGAGTTACATAATGCAAGCGCACATGAGTGCTCGGTAAAATGATCATAATCATATCTTTTTGGACTCTTTGCACGAAGACGTTCTGACAATTTACGAGACAGTAAATGGACTCAAATCCGTCATTCATGCTCTGTGCTCGAATCCCCGAGGAGGGAAAAGTAAAGTGCCGTTCTCTGTGATGTAGTAATCTGTGGGATAAGCAAATTGATTTGTTGTTGTGATGGTGGTTTCAAAAGATTTGGTTGGATAAAAAAGAAATTTGAAGCTGTATATGAGACTTGCAGCTTATAATGTTTTTGATGCATATATATATTAGGTAGCGGTTGTTAATTTCTGACGGCTAGAAGGGAACTCTTAGGAGGACAGTGATTTTTTGTACCGGCCTTTGCTGGCGGTTCTGTAAAAGTTACTTTCATAATCAGTTATAATTAAATGTACTTAATTTTTTTTCAGTGAACTGTGTTGTAGTTAATCAGGGAGTTAGTATATTTATAGACATGGATGACATTGCTCGCATAGCTGAAGAGTTGGCTCATGCTGTGGAGCTAACGATGGATCCACGTGTACCCCAACAACAGAGAATGGAAGCATACACGGCATGTGAGAGGTTTAAAGAAACTTCTCCCGTGTGCGTGCAATGTGGACTGTACCTGACACAACAGAGTAATGCATCACATTTCGTACGCCATTTCGGACTGCAGTTGATGGAGCATTGTGTTAAATATCGATGGAACCAGATCTCGCAGCAGGAGAAATTATTTATTAAGGTAAAGTTTGATTGTACACGTGTCACTAATATTCATAAGGTTGGTCCTTTTGCGGTCATGTGGTGGGTGTCAACGCTTACAATTCAATGTCTGGACTGTGGGTATAAGCATTTTCCACTCATAATGCTTGCTGAAACTGCCATTTGATTGTCGATTCTGACATGTCATTTAATGGATGTCAGTACAAATTATTCATGAAGTTTGTGGCATGAGTCTCACAACAGCACATTGGAGGGTGGGCTTTGGTCCTACAAGTGTTACTTTTTTATTGTGCATCATGTAACATTATTTGTTTTGTATACTTTTATCATACTACATGGAATCAACCCAGAAGATGGCAGTAGTCACTGTTTTGTTATAGCTGGTTGTGTAACATCATGTAACGTGCTGTGATCGCTGAACTTAGAGTTCTTGAAAACACTGTGTTGTAAAGTGATTCATTTAATTCTGCAGAGTCCTCATCTGGTAATGCTGACATAGAGACTAGCATACGGCAGTTATTGTATGATACTTTATTTGCCCATGTTAACAGGGACTTAGAACCCTTGTATTATTTTGAAACATGTTTTTTTTTTATGGTGAGGAGTTATAATCTCTTCACCCTAACCAACTAGGTGGAGGACCACCCCTTTTCGGCCGTCCGCGACTATTTTTTTCCCAGTATATTCACAGCTACATTCTATATCTGGAGGCCATCTCCTCTATCCACAGCAACTTGGAAGACGTAGGTGTACGTGAGATGATGATATTAAAATGGATCGTGAGGAAAGGATGGGAGGGTATAGATTGGATTAATTTGGCTCAGGATAGGGACAAGTCATGCTTTGTGATGAATAAAACAATGAACTGTCAGGTTCCATAAAATACAGGGAATTTATTTATTAGCTGAGGAACTAGTAGCTCCACCAGGTGTCTGCTGCATGTCATTAGTAAGTTCGTCAGCCAGTCAGTCGGTTCATCAGCCAGTCATTTAGTTACTTAGACTGTCAGTCGGGTTACTAAAGTTGGTAATATGGTGCCTGGTGCACCTTGACTTGTAAGTCATATTTAATACAAAATTGGCAAATTTAATACCTTGTGTAAAGCTATTTCAGGAGCTTATAATTTATGCCAAAATTGACTTGTTAAATATACCAGTTTTTGACATGGCAATTTTGAGACAAAATGCTGCAGTTTTTGCTTACATTAAGTATATGGACATTGTAATCATCATCAGCAGTAACAGTGGGTATAAGCCAATTCAAGCTTGGGCTACTTATTAGCTACACCTTGTATCACCCTTATATCCAAAGAAATATCCCCTTTATTCATTTGTTTTCCAATTAGTGGTGTGATCCGTTAGTTTTTGGACTGGTGGGAATGTTATATAATTGGCGTTAGTACAAAACTTATGTGATTGGTGGAGGGAGAGTAACTGTTGGATCAATTACCACTAATTTCATATATGTGGCTTGCATTACTCTGAAGTAACATCTTATGAAGTGAGTTTCTGTGTTATGTCCTTTGTGATTTGTGATGGCAGATTTCAAAATGCAAGGTCTGTCATAAAGGACTCACACATTTGTTTGTTGAATAGCTCTTCTGTTTGATGGGAGGTGGAAATGAGAACCATTATCTTGTGGTTAGGCTACTTTGCATGAAATGTTTTCTAGCTGGCTGATCACCCAGTTTGGTGATATTCCCTGGCCATCTCACACCCTAGAGCTGTGGGAGATTTTGAATGCCATGTGGAACAGTGTGTTGAGATGAGAGGAGGACATTTACTTGAAAGAATTTTCAAGTCATACAGGATATAAAAAAATCTCCTGGCTTTGTGCTTTCAGAAGTGTAATATTGTTTATGTGTATTTAGTATAATAAATGGACCATTGTAATTTGAAAGGTGACAGTCCTTAATGGTGGACCCTGTACATTGTTGTATTGCTCATTTGCTTTGTTGGATACAATGATGTAGCCACATTTTGCCACAGTTATGGACCATTGTAATTTGAAAGGTGACAGTCCTTAATGGTGGACCCTGTACATTGTTGTATTGCTCATTTGCTTTGTTGGATACAATGATGTAGCCACATTTTGCCACAGTTATGTACCTACCAACAAAGTGTCTTTGTAACAGATGTGCTTCCCAGACACACCTTCCCATCAGTTCTGCTGTTTTGGCCCACATCTGGAGGACATATTGTTGAAACTATAATCCTCATGTATGATTAGTCAGCACCAATTACGTGATAAAGAAGGCATGCAGTTGTGGATACAAGTATGCAAGAGCATTATAATAAAAAGCAGTTTCATTATTTCAATACAAATTGTAACTTGAATGAAGAGTAGTAATGAAAATAAGCAGTACTGACATTCATTCTACCACAAGTTGTCAGGTGCCAGTGGTACTGAATGTGTCAGTCATCATTTAATTCAAGTGCTGGAGAAGAATAAAAGAATTCAGCCCTGGAGATTATTGTCTATTGATCATAAATGAAACAAAATTTCACATCTGATTGTTAAGTACCCATAATTTTAAATGTCATAAATGTATGCTACCAAAATTTGTTATTGGACAAGGAATTTTGTTAAGCCATTATTTTAGCAGGCTGGAGTCTATGTCATATACCTATATTTGTGTCTCAAATGTGGAAAGATTATTTAATATCTACATCAGATTTCATTACCTTTTAATCTCATATATTTATTCCTTTCTTAGAATAATGCAATGAAACTTTTGGAGAGAGACTTAGAACCACAGTTTCAAGAACTTGTACATATCAAGGATGCACTGTCAAGAGTTATTGTGGAAATGATCAAGAGGGAATGGCCCCAGCAATGGCCTACATTACTAGCAGAGCTTCAAGCTGCGTGTGCACTTGGTGGGAGTCAGACGGAATTGGTTCTTTTTGTGTTTCTTAGACTGGCAGAGGATGTGGCTTTGCTTCAGGTAATCATGTTTGTTTCTGTGACACATTATAATTAAATTAAATTGAAATATACAACTACTAAAGAAAATGAAGTAATTATTAAATCTTTGAAAATGAAAAACTCTCATGGATATGACGAGATATCAACGAAAATAAAAAAGTCAGCACATCTTGTATTTTAGCCCCTTTAAGCTATATGTGTAACAAGGTTCTTTCAACAGGGGTATTTTTGGATAGACTAAAATACTCAGAAATTAAGCCTTTATTTAAGGAAGGCGATAAAACAGGTATTTCTAATTACAGGCCCATTTTCCTGCTTACCTCTTTTTCTAAAATTGTTGAAAACATTTTATACAAAAGACTGTATAATCATATAATATCACTGATGTGTTAGTAAAGGAGCAATTTGTCTTCAGAACTAATTCGTGTACTGAAATATCCTCTTATATTTTGATTAGTAATATACTTTCCTCACTAAATAATAAATTATTGGTTAGTGGTCTGGTCTGTGACTTGCAAAGAGCATTTGACCATTTAAATCATGAAAAATTGTCAAAAATGAAATTTTTTGGTATTTTGGGCATTGCCAACAAATTGATTAAGTCTGATTTACAAGATATGTATCAAAGTATATTAATAAATTCTGAGAACTCATATATTTTTCTGAATGGGAGCAAGTGAAACGTGGGGTGCTGTAGAGTTCAATACTTGGTCCTTTATTTTTTTATTTTATATATTAACAATCTTTCTAAAATTATGTCCAACAAATCTAATCCTGTTTTTTCGTTCGCCAGTGACATGAATATTAACATTATAAATTCTAATCCCTTGGCATTTAGGAATAATATTAATAAAGTCTTTAGGGAAATAAATGAATGGTTTCAGAGTAATCTGTTGTCATTAAATTATGATAAAACCTATTGTTTTGCAATTTGTAGCTAAAAAGAATTAACAAATAGATACCAAAATATCTTTTGGAAACAAACACATTACTAATGTCCATAGTACCAAATTTTTTGTATTTCCTATGGATGCTTTCTTGTTTTGGAAATATCATATTGAAGAATTAAAATCTAAATTAAATAAAGCACGTTATGCAATAAGATCAGTCAAACCTTTCATGTCTTTAGAAGAAGTAAGAATGACTTATTTTTCTTATGTTTATTCAGGTCTATCATATGGTATAATATTTTGGGGGAATTCATCTTATAGTTAGTGTATTTTTAAAATTCAGAAAAGAATAATTAGGGTTATTAAAAGTTCTGGTAGGAGGGACTCCTGCTGTGAATTGTTTAGACTGCTTAATATTTTACTGCTGCAGTCTCAATATATATTCTCTTTACTGTTATTTACTATTAAGAACAGGGATCAATTTCTGTCCAATTCAGAGGTTCAAGATATCAATACAAGATACAATCCTAATTTACATTTGTCTTTAGAAAATTTAGCATTATATCAGAAAGGAGTTTTTTTTTGCAGGAAGTTGGACCTATAATTACTTGCCATCAATTGTCAGGGACTTATCAAATGACAGGAAATGTTTTAAAACTGCTGTAAAGAGACATCTTTTGGATAATTCTGTAGCTGGGAGGAATATTTTAATCAAAACTTTCCATGATTTTGGTTCTTTTCACATAGTAATTAATCTGAAGTTAGCAGAATTATAATTACCATTGTTTTTATTCAGTTGTTTAGGTTATTACAGTTTTAGTCAATTCATCCTCTTTGGTAATATTATACAGTTATAGTTGTCAAGTGTTGCAATGACGAGTGTTCTTTATGCACTCTTTTATATGCATACTGTGTATATTTATATATATTTGTACGTGTTGTGTTGTATGTGTATGACTATTTCCATTTCTTTGTATTGGTGGAATGTGAAAGTAAATTACAATTACAATACAGATTTTTGCCTAGTGACAAATGTAGTTTAACTTAATTATTTTAACATATTACTTTATTTTTGTTGCTTTATAGTTCATTATGTAGACCGCCTCTGTGGTCTAGTGGTCAGAGTTTCTGGCTACAGATAGAGAGGTCCCGGGTTCGATCCCCGGCGCTACCAGATTTTCTGAGTAATAGTGGGTCTGGAAAGGGGTCCACTCAGCCTCGTGAGCCTCGTGAGGCCAATTGAGGAGCTACTTGAATGAAAAAAGTAGCTGCTCCAGGTCTAGAAAACAGAGATTAACGGCTGTGGGGACTCGTTGCGCTGACCACATGACACCCCTCTATCCGCAAAAGTTGGCACTAAATTCATCGACCGGCGGCGGCCGCTGTGTCGGTATAGTTCGCGTGCAGACTAAGGCCACAGAGTTTAGTTTAGTTTATAGTTCATTATGTACTGGTTGCAGTGTTGTCTCCACTGTGTAAGCACTGTGGTAACCAAGTTAACAATGACTGCTGACTGCACATACAGTCTCCATATTATTGGTGGCCACATCTATTGACATGTGCTGCTGCTTTTATTGCAGTGACATTTGGGGGCACTGTAGCCACATTTGGCAGTTCCCACTACACTGTGTTCATAACTTTGTGTAGTAGTAGTAGGAGTAGTGGTAGTAGTAGTAGTGGTGGTGGTGGGAGTAATTACTAGGTTTTTGGAATTTTATCTTCTCATATTTGAAAAAGACTGTGGGAGCTGGATCCTTTCCTCTCCATAGGTGAAATGGTTGGAAGGCATCTTCTTAGTTGGGTTCAGCTTGGTTTATGCCAACTAACTAATGCCATGGCATGGAGTCCTACTTGAGAGTGAATAGTTTATTTGCTAGTCCCTTAGTCGCCACATTTTGTGCAATATGGAGTTGCATTGCCATGTTAACAAGATCCTGTCATTGGTATCTAACCTAAGTTAGATGAATTCAGTCCCTGATTCCCTCCCATTCTATTTCTTCAAGATTTATTTTGGTATTATCCTCTAATCTATGCATAGATCTTCCAAGTGGTTTTTCTTCTGTCACATATGTGCCACATGCCCTGACTGTCTCATTCTCCTTGATTTGACCACTCCAATAATAGTTGATGATGAGTATGGTTCACAAAATTCCTGTTCATGCCATTTTCCCTCTGTCCTATTACTTTCTTGCTGTGAAGCCCAAATGTGTGCCACAGCACCCTGTTCTTGGACACCTTCAGTCGCTGTTCTTCCTGTAGTAGTCACACCCATATAAAACAACAGGTAAAATTCTAGTTATGTGGATTTATCTTTGTATATTAGGTAGTAACCTACCACAAGGTAACTGGCATTCCCAGAATTTAATCTGCTCTTAATTTCTGCATGCATGCATTTTCAGTATGTGCCTACCTGTCTTTTACATGATGATGGAAACAGATCTGGTTTCCAAAGCATTGTGCTTTCTTTTTGTATTTTACAGTTCTAACATTAGATGATGAACAAAGTCCAGACAATGAATGATTCATTCGTTTCGGATTCAGATGTCCAGAAGAGTGTGTGTGTGTGTGTAACTGGGGTGTGTGGTATAGTATATTTACAGTGCTGAACTAATGATAAAACCACTTATTCTTAAACGGTTACTGTTTCAGACATTGGAATCGACCCAACGTCGTCGGGACATTTACCAAGCTCTAACAACCAATATGGGAGAAATATTTGCATTCTTTCTGCATCTTATTCGTGACCACACTCATGCCATTGAAGGACTGCGTGAACAGGGTCAGGAAGCAGAGCTGAATGTGCATGTGCGTGTTGTACAGGTTGTACTTCTAACGCTGACTGGCTTTATTGAATGGGTGTCCATCAGTCACATCATGGCTAATAATGGACAGCTCTTACAAATACTCTGCCTTCTTCTGGATAGTGAGAAGTTTCAAGCAGGAGCTGCTGAATGTCTATTGCAGGTTGTGACTCACTCCTTTTAAAGTATTTTTGGAACAGTAAATATTCATAAAAGTGAAACTGATTTTGCTTACACTGGGCAAACTCCTTTCCACAGCTTGTTCAGGGAATCAAGTAAATGGTAAAGGTAACTTTCCTGTGCAACCCATGAAGCCCTATAGGGGAGTAGAGCTATAGCTCCACATATTCTTAACCTGGGCACTACATTAAGGTAAATGGTCAACTTTGTGTCTCATCCACTCTACCCCCAAGGAAAGAGCCCCTGCTGCCTGTTTAGTGGGTCCCGAGCTGGTCTGGATGCTTTGGAGAATATGAAATGTGTCCCTTTTGGTATTCAGCCCACAATGTAATTTTGTTGGAATGCATGTAACATGTGTCACGTAACTGAGAGAACCACTATTAGTGAAGTTCATGTTCATGTTCATTCTTAACCTCTTAATCTTTTAAAGACCTTTGTTTGCGTATTTGAACACCCATAGGAAAACACCCCTAGAAATTCATTTTATGTATTGAGGCAGCAAGAAAATGTAACTTATTTTTAAGGCATGGTTTTATTTTCGACAAAATGCCATTTATTTCATAATTCTATCTTTTTCTGTTCCAATATTACATTTCTCATAAACCATGCATTAAAATTTAAATGCCCTCCCCAGTCAGATAAAGGTAAATTAGATGGAGGTGAATGGCCAGCTGCACACCTCAGTTGCTTTGCCCCTGGGGAATGTGCATGCTGTATCCATTGGCTGTGTGGGCACCAGTGCCAGTTTGGAAATTTGGAGAAAAAAAAAATGCTGTGAGTTACACCATGATTTGGCTGTACTGTGACTTAGGTGGATAGTCACCAGCATTTCACCACAGAGGTCAAGGTTTAATCCAAAGCCTGTCCATCTGGGATTTCTGTTGGAAAGAGTGGCACTGGGACAGGTTTTTATCTTAGTACTTCTATTTTTCCTTGTGAGTATCATTGTAGCAGTGCCATGTCTGATTTGTTTATCTGTCACTGATGTTATGTAATTTTGACAATTGAAATCTTCATTAATTAATGCACTTAAAGAGAAGAACCACGTTTCCTTGTTTATCCATTCCATAACCTAGTCACTATAGTAACTAGCTGTCCTGGATTCAAGTGGTATGAAAACTTATAGGAACAGATGTTTGTGTATTGAAAGGTTTAGTATGGCATGGGGCTGTGTTGACAAAAAAATGTGGACTGGGTAATTAGAATGGAAAATTATTAATGTTTACTGTAATAATCATGTTTTAATCATGTTTCAAGCATTTTCCGCAGGCTAGATCTCTTGATGTTTAAGGTAATCATACAAATAAATTTTGTATTGTCTTATTTCTTCTTACCATTCTGCAAGGAACATGCAAACATGTAAGATGTGTAGAAACTTTTTTGTACCTTATGGTGAAAAATGTAAAATTAGTAAGCACTTATTTGGATTCATTTAATGAAGAAAATATTTTGTTTTATGGACAGATTGTCAATCGTAAGGGGCGGGTCGAAGAACGCATGCCACTCTTGGTCTTGTTCAGTGCAGATGTAATGAGTTGTATTTTTAAGGCTGCTGATGCTGCATCAAGTAAATCACTTGATGAGCGCCACTACCACTTCCTGAAGAGGCTAACATTGGTGAGTGCTTAATTATATAACAGAGGTGGGGTTTTGTACTTCCTTTTATGTTAGATATTTGTGTACTTTATGTACTGAATTATTCATGGTAGAAGTTACTGTTACCAAGTACTCCATTGGTACTATTATGATATTTATTATCAGCACTTTGTCTCCCTGGCATTAAGGGATTGATTGAAGATGAATGTTTACTGATTTGACTAATGTATCAGATCTTCTCCATGAAGTTCCTCTTCAGTGTTTTTGAGATACAGGGTATAGAATGAACTCAGTTAAATTTAAAATTGTTCATGTTCTGTGCAGTAAGACAAGTCACCATACATATTCCAACAACTGCACTATAATTAGATACAGTAATATACTAACATGTGGTAATCCTCCTACATATTTTGGTCTCTTTTGGCCATCCTTAATGAGGTCCTCAACAATAAAAAATACAGTAATGACTATTCATGTCATAGATGTGCAATGGTAGAGAGAAAATACAAATATTAATTTGGTTAAAATGATTAAGAAGCATAGTATAATGTGTATCATAATAGTTTTTATTTGATTGCAGATATCTGTTGCAGAAAATCATCTTTGTTTTGAGGAATATATCACTATGTCTTCTGTGGCTGTTTATATAACTGTCGATAAATATTCCTACATGGTGACATAAACAGTGATATTTATCCATGGTGATATAAACAGCGACAAAATTTTGTAGAGTGCATTGAATGTTTGTGGGTCCTTGATATGGAACTTGCTACATGCAACCTCTCTGTCACCTAGAATATTGAGGTGGCTGCTAGATGTTTTGAAAGTTTGTGCATGCCTGTTTTAACATATATTTTCCTCCAGACAACAGAGCTTTTGTTTTCAACCAAACATATAATGTATTTTTTATATGTTTTTAATGAAAGTCTGTGTTTGAAGAGAATGTAAGTTTCCAGAAATGTAATATGTGTAAAGATGACATCACAGATATGCCTTTTTAAAAGAAGATTTGTTATTATATATTGTGGGGCACTTGACCACAACTAACCGCAGTCACTTTTAGCAAATGTACAAGTACTGAGGGATTAGCATATTAGAGATGTTAGGAATGGGAATGTACAGAAATGCAAATGAACATGGTTAAATGTTAAAGTGTTTGTAATGCACCTTAATTGTGTATTTTTGTTGTAGGTACTGACAGGACTTGGCTCACAAGTTTGCATACTGTGGGGAAAAGATGATGGACTGAATATTCGTCCACCCACTTTTGCTACATACTTAGATGCTATTCTTACATTTAGTCGGCATCCTAGTCTCACTATAGTTCATTACACAAATTCTCTGTGGATGTCATTCTTCAAACATGAACACATCTCAAAGGACAAAGTTTTCCTCACATTTATTCCGAAGTGGGTGCAGTGTACTGCTCCCAAAATTACAAGGGTATGTACTTTTGATTCTGGCTGAGATTTAGTGTAGAACATAACAACTAAATTTAAATCAGTCTAGTGAAACAAGACACAGAATAATGTTACTGTAATACTTAAAATATTACAGAAAATTATGTCTACAGATTTCGTTATGGGTCGTTATCTAGAACCCTTTGAATGAGAGACCATTATCTTCAAGTCTACCAGAGACTCTGTTCATGTCAAGGTCTGGAGTAAGCATTGTCACTGAAACAGGTCTAGACAGAATTTTGGTTTTTCAGTGCCTGTAACAGCATAAAATGGTTGTGAATTTGTTACCAACACTAGGTGTGCTGAACTTAAATATTTTCAGTTGCAAATAAGTTGCTGTATGAGCATTTCATGTGATTTATTGTATTGTTGGTCAGTGAGATGTTGGTGTGTGTGGTGCAGTGTTTGCAACTGTGTATTCATGTTGAACCTGATGAGAGTTGAATGTAACTGAGATATTTTGATTTTTATCATAGCAATGTAGGTAGTGCTGTGTTATGAGTCGTTGTGGGGACTGAAGCAGAAGTGTGCGAATGGCAGCCATTAAACATTTCAAACCAGTCTGTTGCAATATTTAGATATTTCAAATAATTGGTTTCTAATACAGAGTACTGAAAAGTACAGGACTGACAAAGCTTAATAAAGTACATAAAAACATAGGTTTTGACAGAAAATCACATTTTTGGGCACTAATAAAGTCTAAGTGTAATTAAATTTGTGTGCTATTTTCATTTCCAGCATCTACAACATGCTGTAAGACCTTATGCATTTCTCTATATAGGTTCCAGTGTGTTTAAGTGATATTAACAACTTCTCAACCACATATATTTTTTGCAGTTGTCTCCAACCTTCAGTCTTTGAACAATTTCTATCCATGCCCCATTTAAAAGGAAGTTCCAGCTGCTACACTGGATCAAATGGACAAAGATAGGTCAAATATTCTGCGTGTTACCAGACGGGATCAGATACTTGCATGTGTTCAGAACTGAGATGCATTCATAATTTAAAAACAGTTTTTTTTTCCCCCCAAAAATAATGATCCCATTTCATTTAAAGACATGGATCTTCTTGTTCTGTTTTCTATTTGAAATTGTATACATTTTTGAAGGTGTGAAAGTTGCAGTGTATTTGTCTTTTCAGGTCACTTACCCAGTTTCACGTTGCACTAATATTCATGAAACTGGTGCCTATGCATGCCTTGATTATGACAGTGAGGAGGAATTTTCCCAGTTCTTCCATCAGTGCCGATCAGAACTGCTTCAGACTTTTAGACAGGCCACATCAGTAGCACCATTAGTAACATTTTCATATGTAGAAGAATGGTTGGCTACAAGGATCCAGAAATCCATGGCAGAGCAAGGCATTGAATGTAACTACCAGTCACCTACATACCTAGAGTGGGAAGCCTTGTCTCAGGTAATGCCATAGTACTGTTTAGTCATACTCCTATGGCAATTGGACTTTTTTCCCCTCCTCCTAATTTTGTGTTTATGGGCATTCAAAAGTACATTTTCTGTCTTCCTGGGAATAGAATATGTGAAAACTAAACTAAGGAAAAGTGAAAACTGGATTAAATTAAGATTGATGTAATTGTTATAGTTAGTTGGAAGTAACCCCTAAGTAGTGGAAGATAAAAGCTGAGCAGCATTAACCCTTTGGCACCAAACAGTGCAACATATGTGTTGGCCAGTTACGGCCATTCTTGTACAACCCTGTTGAGTTTTTTTATTTTCCTTTTGCCTTTTTTTTTTTCTTTTTAAATAAGAGTTTGCACGAAAAAAAGTGAGTTCTATAATTTAAATATAATATTTTGCAGAATTCACTGGGAATTTAATTCCAGTGCCAAATGGTCAAGTGTGGATTGTGCTGTGTGGCAAACTTATATTCTTGTTTCCAGTGAAACTTCATTAATCCGTTGTTTTAAACTCTAATTAGAGGCTCTGGAACGGTGTAGGGACCAGTTTTTTAGGTGCATTCATAACATCATGAGAAGTGACTATTAGCTTCATCATGTCTGCCCATCTGCATAGAACAGCTTGGCTTTCAATCTACAGATTTTCATGAAATTTGATATTCGAAGATTTTTCGTAAATGTGTCAAAAAAATTCAAGTTTGAAATCTGACAAGAATAACATGTACATTTATGATAATATCGCTGAGTTCTTCGTAGGATGAGAAATGTTTCATAAAAAAAGTTGTAGAGAAAATCAAAAACATGTTTTGTGTTCAATTACTTTTTCTCCAAAAATCATGCCATATCAGGTTTTGTGGAAAAACACAGAATGCACTGTTGTATTTCCACTGCAATAGTGGTTATGTGAATACGCCACAATGATATGTTATATGTACCCTCTGTTCAACAAAAATCAAGCAGCCCGAAATTTTCTAAGTCCCGAACTGGAAGTCACATGATGTACAGTTGCCATAATAATTCAAGTCTTTTACTTTCCCCATATTTGTACATTTGTGGCATTTCTCTGTCTTCCATTCATTACACTCAAATCACGCCGTGTATATATTAACCAAAGACACCAATACATTCGCTTAATTTGAAGTTAAAAC
>Ga0131853_10006468_pt1 | contig 21149 bp, 15 predicted proteins | sample TergutLab28metaG_FD_92764 | JGI IMG/M metagenome (GOLD analysis project Ga0131853, IMG submission 92764) | Labiotermes labralis P1 segment gut microbial communities from Petit-Saut dam, French Guiana - Lab288 P1 (version 2) (version 2) | ecosystem: Host-associated > Arthropoda: Insects >...
ACATGTGTGTGTGTGTTAAGGTATTTCATTATGCATGGGATTATGGATTTAAGGTATTGTAAAAATTGGGTTGCTGCTGAGGAGCAGTGTCTTAGATACATGGGATTTGATCCTCTTGAGAAGAGTTTCAGAGATACCATGCTCTTATTCCAAACAATGTAATATTTTGAACAGATGGTACATAATGTCAATGAAAATGAAATGTACACTATCTGATTGCCAAATGTATCAGCAACTATGTCTGTAAAACATTTTGCACTTTCTTCACAAATGGCAGTTCCCAAGGTCTCAGGCATGCTTCGTGAAAGAAGAAAGCATTCCGTTTTGTTTTTATGTCCACTGCAGTACCATAATAGAAAACATTTGCAGTACATTCACATTTACCTACATGGCAGTGAATTCCAGATGAACATCAGTAGGCACACATACACACATAGTTACAATGTGAAAAAAATCACATAAAACAATGGTATTCCTGTCTTATATTATAGTTATTCAGAAACCAATCTTTCTTTATGAAGTTTCACTTCTATTTGTTGTACTTTACCTTGACTATACAGGTGCCATGGATACAAATCAAGATCCATCAAAAAAAGAGGCACTGCACTTAGGAAACTTTGCAATGACAATGTTCTAATACATATTCTTTCAAGAAGAAAGTGGATTCATAACACACACACACACACACACACACACACAAAAAAAAACATTCCCTTCAATTAAACAGCATGCAAAATAATCCTACATGAGAAAATAATATGGTTACAATGCTAAAATTTACAGTTCTTTTCCCACAGATGTGTCATGTTTGAAAAATTAAATTTACATCAAAGTACATTCAAAATAATAAAACTTCCCCACACTTTGATGCAACATTAAACAATACAGACATTATATTTTTGGAGAAATATTTATCCAAAATCATTCAGTTTTTCATACCTTGCTACACAGTAAAGACAATAAATATAAACAGCTTTTGAAAACAATCAATGTTAGTTGATAAGCTGTTCAAATATATGGTGAACTAACATTTTTTCCCTGCTTATTTCTGATACAATGAAAACTGAGTACATGGTATGAGATTTCCACTCTTATGAAATGCTACACATCACTGGTAGTTTATTACAGGCATTTCAGGACAAATTGACCCTTGAAGATGGGACTGACAGGTTGTCCTGAAATGTAGGTAACTGCCAATCAATGCTGCAAAACATAGCAGAATAGTGAATATCTCATTTACACATAGAAGAAGCCTGCAATTATGCAAAAGTTCATATGCATTACATGTCTGTAATACCACATCTTTGATGTTTATGATATCATGAAATAGCAACTTCACAATTTACAAGATATAAATCCCATCTACTACAAAATAATCTAAAAATTCATAATGGAATTTTCATTATGCAGTGGTCAAATGTGAAGCTCAGTATTTGACTCTGTAACAACTGTATTTCTTACTTATCAGGGATGAGAGTGCCCTTCTTAAGAGTTGGATGGAATCGCCAGTTCCTTATGATGAAGGAGTTTGGTTTTATATATGATGCCTCCATGGTAGCCCCTTTCTCAGACCCTCCTTTGTGGCCCTATACACTGGATCACAAGATACCGCACCAATGTACTGGCAACAATCAGCGGTGTCCCTCCCGCTCCTATCCTGGCATATGGGAGATGGTGATGAATCAACTTGCAATTGAGGTAAGAATTTTTTAGCTCAAGAATTTCATGACCTATCAATTAAATTTTGAATTCCTTGAACAGATACTCCTACAACAAAAAAGGAACTTTCCTGAGTCTTGGGAGGGCTGTGTCATATTAATCCATTTCTGGTGTTGTACAGTTTTTAATTAGACAGCCAGCTCAACTCTTACACACCTATCAATCTTGTATTAGTGTAATATACCCAGGAGGTTTGCCTACTATCCCTGGACCTCTAAAATGTAGTCATGTGTACTCTTACATGGGACATGACACTTTCTGTTTCTTCATGTACATCCTCCCACCTTTCTGACTCAACAGTCTACAGTTTCCTTGCGTTCCTATTTACACATTTAGTACAGACTTCTTACCTTAATTTCTTTTCATCTAAAAATGAAATACTTGTGGATTTTGGATTGTAGATGTTGTCCAGATATGGAATGCGGCTGTAAATGTATATGGAATAAGCAATCATGGCCAATCAACAAGGGGTGGTTCTGCAGCTTAGGGGTTGGCTATGGGTCTGACAACTCCTCAAAATGAAACACAGCATGTTCAAAAATGTTATACAGGACGTTAAACTAAGAAACACAGTCTGGAATGACCGGCACAGTGTACAAGGAACATGAGATCTGGAACTTGGAATGTGAGGAGTCTATAAGTTTGGTTCACTAAAAAAAGTTGCAAGAGAATCAGCAAAACCTAAGTTAGATGTAATGCAAAAACAGGAAGACAGATGGGATAAGAGAGGCACCACAGCAGCAGCTGATGATGATGAAGAAGGAGAAATGGACATGATGGTCATCACTTTGGGACACGATTGTTTGTACATCAGCAAACCATAGCAGCAATTAGTACATCAGTGGTTCGTGATATGAAGCTGTATACAATGCTAGGAGGTTGCTGGTGTGATACTATTGCTCTGAATGTGCACAATGTGTCACATACTGGAACATCCATGAATACACTTGGACTGTTCTTCATGGGAAGACACTATCAAACTGACCAGACAATGATAGATAGGCAACTGTATTCAAATACTCATAACATAACTATACTATTATAACACCCCATTTTTAATTGAAAGTATGCAAGATTTAAGACTAATAATATCACATTCATACAATACTTTTAAGTACTGTATTATCCTCAGACTACTGCCTGACTTAATTTCATGAAAATATTGACCACATAAAGTTTAAAAAAGCTCTGGTGGCAGGTAAAACACTGACAAATTAAATCTGTAACTAAAATAGAATGTGGCAAAAAAAACATGCTTCGCAGAATATTTTATGAATCTCTACCAAACCAAACTACTCCTACACATACAACAGTTTCAAATACAGAATCCACATTCTCCGATCTCCCATACTTTTCAAATATTTCAATGTATGATTCATAACACTGTACCTTTTCCAGGGATACACGTGTGCCATGGTGGACAGCTGTCCACCTCACCTCTCAGGTGATGAAGTATACAACATGCTAATTCACAACTTCAAACGGCATTATAACACTAACAGAGCTCCATTTGGACTTTACTTCCACACGACATGGTTTAAAAAACCAGAATATCTTGCAGCCTTTAGGGTAAGACTTGTATAATTAATACATTACAATTTTAAACATCTGCAGAATGTATAGGAAGCCATGAGTCAGTAACTCTGCAAAGCACAAATTTTCAGTTTTCCTCACTTCTGTTATATATGAAACTGTAGGAACTGAGTTCGCTAACATATCTTTTCCCTCAAATATTATGAACATCTCAGTATGCACTACAGGATTTTTGTGTAATCAATCAACTACAATTAGGCATTAGTTTGTTTTTGAACTAAAGCAAACAATATGCTAGAATGTGGAATATTTATCCACTAAACCAAGATTCATTCCTAAAATTAAATTAAATTCTAAGCCAGAATACTACTTGAAAAATTCTGAGTTCATGACAAAGTACAATTGTATATTTAAATACAGCATCTCAAGAAATACCACATGTACGCAAATGTACATTAATCACTATGCACAATCTTTTGAGTTTTCAAGAGAATAATTATATTCACATGACCTAGAATTTTTGTCTCTTAGTGTCTTCATGCTTAATGTTTTGGAATTAAATAATTATCAGTTGAGCACTACTGCAATAAAAACTTACAAACATAACAGTAGGTTAACCAGTCACAGTAAACGCTTTTATCAATATTTCTTTTTGATCTTTATCCCATGGGACATCACTTTCTGTTCCATTCATAGTTTGACACACCACTTTTTAAACCCCCTTCATAATACATTCTGGTGAAAAATCATCCCAAGGAGACTTAATCCATTATTCAGGCAATGACTTAGATGGCCCGCATGTGTTGTCTGCTCATGTTAGTGGGCAGTTCCCAGACAGCTGCCATCCCCATACATGTGACATTCTTTGAACATCTGTTAACTACATCAGGAATCAATAACTGAGAGTTCATGTCACCTGGCACGTTCACTACATCTCTATTAAATTAGAAGTGCCACCATTTCTCCTGACATTTAACTAATTCCACTAGGAATTTTTTTTTCTAAAGGCTCTTCCTCTTTGCCACAACAAAGGATGTCACTATAACATATTTTGTATCTGTAGCAAATATGTAATTTTTCTTACTCACTTAGTTGAAGCAGACACAAACATTTCCTCTATCTGCAGAATGAGTTTAACTTTGTGGGTGATTACAAGGCAACCCCCCTATTTCTCAGATGATGAATTAGCAAAAACTTCTCATCTCATATTTGGGTTAATTACATAAATATATTTATTCATTTGTACCCTCATAAAACATGACACTACATCAGATATATGGCAGGGGTTTCATGCAAAGTATATTCTGCAAGTTCTAATTAAGATTGACACTAGTTTCTTAGTTACTGAGATGAATAATTACGGGTGTGCCACTTACTTCCAATCATTTATAACATGACTAATAAGACTTTGGCCATACCTAAACGGCAGCAGACATTTTGGTTTCTGAGACAACCCATACTAGGCCTAAAACTCACCAGGCAGCTGATGAGTATGTGAGATTTGAGGCCCTCATGGCAATGACCACATTCTAGGCTCTTACGGTTGTGTAGTCTGGTAGAAAAATCTGTTGATGATGAATATTCTAAAAGAAAGAAGTTCTATTTTAATATTTATATTATTATAATATTTTGCAGAAATTTTTGGATGAGATGATAAGACTTCCTGATGTGTGGTTTGTGACGAACTGGCAAGCAATTCAATGGATGAAGAAACCAACACCAGTTAATCAACTAAATCAATTTGAACCCTGGAACTGCAACCAACAGGTGTGAAAATTAAATACAGTAACTTTGATAAGAAAACTATGTTGCATTCCCACTTCTATACGTGGAATGTCCATGATGTTTGGTGGGAATAGAGAATGTTGAAGGAAAGATTATAATGATTCCAAACACCTTATGTCAATGGACAAAAATTTTGTACTTTTCTGGGAAAATTCACACATGAAGTAGGGGTACTGTTAAATCAACATGCTAGGCTACACGTTTTAGCATTACAAAGACTTACCATTCTTGCTCCTCTATTAACAATAGTATAGTGGCATGCGTCTTGAAAAATAACCAGTAAAAGAGAAAACTGTCATATTTAACAGTTACTATTGCTCAGGCTAAAGAGAATATTATTCTGATGTGCCTGCTACTCAAAGTATCAAGCAGTAACAGGTACCACAGGGCAGCAAGTTGTTACAAGACACAAAAGTAAACTTTCATTCAATAACACATCTACATGCACTTCCTCAGCCTTCACCAGGCTCAGGACAATTTCTCCTATATCTGTCAATTTTAACTCCAAGATTCATGTCTTAGAATTGCAAATTAAATATAAAAACAAAAACTCTAAATTGATGTGTGAGAAATTTACACTGTCTTCAACAAACATGATACTTCTTAAATCATCAACAAAGAATTAAGTCAAGAATAACAGATATACTGAATATTCATTATTACTTGCAGGCATCGTGTGAAATAATGGGAACCACACTGTTTGCTTCTGAGATATCATGTGACCATGCATGTCATTCAGCCAGACTTTGATAAAATTATGTTGGTAACCCTTATAAAATTTAATGATACAATATGAATTTACCCTGAAGATTCAAGTCTTTTGGGATGTGATACCAAGTCAATGGGTGAGCAGTTCACAACATTTTGAAGGATCATACTGCCTTCATCTTCATGGTCAAGCAGTCCAAAAAGACTCTTTCTCAGGCAATCCTTTGAAATGTAAGCAGCAGTACTGTGAGAACCTAAAATCTCCCCTAAATTTGCCAGTTTGAAGACCTAAAGAAACTTTTGTATTGGCTAAGTACACACTAATGCAAGGATGTTCCATATAACAGTTACTAGCAGATACTAATGCAAATATATATGATGTACATATGTACATTAATTGTAGACAAGCCATTTTGTATAAAACTTGTTACCACTTGATTGCTGTGGACACTGGCAAGCACACATTTTTCTAATCTTGTTTTAATACATAAACTTGTTCAGTGTTTGCTCACATTCTGCAGTTTATTGTGTGTACTTAGTATGCCATCAGTCTTTTTCATACCACCTTAAAGCAAGTCCTTGACCTTGAAGCTTGCACAAAGTTTTAACGTCAGAGCTTGATATACTGTGGAAACAATTTCTGAACATGTAACCATTTCAAAACATTTATGCCACGCTGCTAGGAATGTAGCTTTTACACAAATGAGATTATTCTTCTGTATGCAACTTGTTACAGTTGGAGCCACATGAATTTGCCTGCAATATTGGGAAGACCTGCAAACTGCACAGTAGAGTCCTTCAGGCTGACCGATATTTGTATACATGCTATGACTGCCCCAAACAGTATCCATGGATAAGAAATGAGTTTGGTCTAGATTAAGGAAACATTTTTACTTCATATATACAAAGTTAAGCAAATCATTCCCACAGTATACATTAAAATCTGGTAAAAGAAGGGCAGATTCCAACTTCAGTGAAGCCCTTAAACAATATTCTGGTACTTGGCAAATCTTAAAGCCAAACTGCCAACCTCATGACGTCTGTGTCTCAAGAAGATTCAAGATTTCTCTGAACTTCTTATTTCAAGGTGTCTTAAAATGGTTTACATTTAACATTCTGACATGTAAAATGAAGTCAAGTAATGTAACAAAATGACTTGATAAGATTTTTTTCAATTTAGTATTATATGTCCCTCTAGTACCCCTAATTAGTTATGAAAATGAGAGATGATTCCCAAGTGCATATTCAGCTATGTTTCTTCACCTCTTAATACAGAACTGCCACATATCTGGAAAAGTCTGAAAATGAAAAGCATGCTTCCTCTGGTGAGAAAAGTTCAGGAGGAACAGGGTTTATCCTGTCTTTTGCATCACAGAAAAGAACTACACACAAAATTAAAAAAGTGGTCACTGGAGGCCACGGGTTAAAAAAATAGGGGAGGCAAAACAGGTATCACTGTTTCAAACAGTTTCTTTTAATCCACTCAAAGTGTTGACCTTTAAAGATGTAATATCTGAAAGGAAATATGCCAGTACATTCCTGGATATTCCAGCCTAAAAACAGTTGAAAACTCATGCAAATCAAGGCTTCTCCAGCCAGTGTTCCTATCTGTGCAGTTGAAGATTATTTCCTCATATTCTGAGTACCCTTCCCAACACAAGAGAACAATACTAACACATTTTGACATCTATTACAAAACTTCTGCAAACTGTGGAAAAAGCAGATAAACAGGAATGCATGAATCACTGTGAGATAAATGCAGTAACATAAACCATTCTACTTACATCGACTTCAACTATGAATGGATTGTTATAAATATTCTTTAAGTATAGATATGGAAACAAATTTGATGAAGAACTTAAATGTCTAATCCATATAAAGAGTTTGCTTTTATAGTATGCTGTAGGATTTCCTAAAAAGGGGAGTATAGTATGAGGGAAGATTAAAATGCATTTTAGTAATGAAAATAAATCAACTTGCAACCTGTTTTACCTGTCTTGTTTACACCTTCAGTTCTGTGCCCTGCTGACTTAAACTGATTAGCATACTTGCTTCTTCATTGGTGTGCCTCTCCCTTCTACTGCTGGATACTGATGATTAAGTTTCCCAGCTGAGATATTTCTCAATTCCCATTAATTTAAAGGTGGTGGGGGAGAGAGAGGGGATACAATTTTGTTAAGCTGTGGGAAACAGATGTCACTCACCAATTTTTTCATCTGTGGAGTGTGTGTATATCTGTATATTACGTACACACACAATACACTGCCATAATGAAGTCCAAACTCAAAATCTGTACCAACAAAAACTATGAAGAGAAAAATTTGAATAGGCCTTTGGCATTTATATATTCATGCATTAAACAACAGGGAAATTTGGGCTAACAATACAAATTTCTGTTACTAAAATTGAATATGATCAATTTACTCATTCCTTTTTCTTACAAGGGCATAAGCAACTGGAACAAAAGCATTTGGTACCATACAATGTAAGATACATGTTAATATAATACAGTAATACCATGCAAGGATGACAGAGAACTATGATGGGTCCCTGGAAAGAACCAAGCTTTTATATTTCAATTCTTCACACCTAATAATAAATATATAACAATGTACATTGTAGAAAAAAACTGTTATCATGTACTTGCCGGTTATACTACCATCAATATCCAATGCAAAGTTTTTTCACTAACTAGTTCCTAAGAAAAGCTGCAACTGAAACATTCACAATTTATAATTTTCAAGCTGTCAGGACTGTAAGTAAAATATGTCATGGTTTGTGGCTGGTAAGTCTTCTGATAAAACTGAAGCCTCTTTTGAATGCCAGCCTACCGTCTTTTAGCAACTAGGAGGAAACTCCAAGGATTACATGTCTCATGTATCAGTATCAGAATCTGTATAAAGATTGCAGTTGACTTGTAATATTAAATTTATGTTTCAGGCAACGATCTGAACAATCTCTACAAACAATAAATTCTGTTTGAAATGTATGTACTGTACATACAGTTTAAATACATTATATACATCTGATTATGTAACAAACATTCTGCATATTCTCTTATGGGTCTTCATTAATTACGAACACTCATACAGTTCACTAGAGAGAGAGAGAGAGAGAGAGAGAGAGAGAGAAGGGGGGGAGAGAGAGGGAAATACTGACTATTCAAGAATTATTTATTTTGGTTTGTACTTCGAAGGATAAGCATCCACCTGTATAGTACAGAAAAATGCCACCTCTTCAACATAAAATTAAGTATGTTTGAACCATTTCTAAAACTTCACATTTCAATTCCTCTTCAAACATTAATTATAGACTGCTTAAAACATTTTGTCATAAAGGGAAAACAAAATGCTATACAGCAGCAGCACAAATTCAGTGCACCATGTTAACTTGCCAGTGTATTACTCCAGCAGACTTGGCTTCACCACCCATGACAAAGATCACCAGTAACAGCAAGCTTGCAGCTATCCCAACAAAAACCAGGCATATACACACCTGATGTCATGTATCATGGCAAGGCATATGACATTAAGTAACTTCACAGACTAGACATTGATGAACTTGGATTGCACATATTACAGCATCATGGTGTATGGTTTCTCAAGCAATTGTTTGAACTTGGCTAACCACTGTGCACCCACCGCCCCATCCACAACACGGTGATCACAACTGAGTGTCACAGACATGAATTCTGCCTCTTTAAACCTGAAACACAAATATTAAAGAGCCTATCAGCAATCTTAGAGCTCCTATATAGATTCACTCATGTCCAATTAACACAGTAGTTTAGATTTCACCTGACCAACACATACTGAGATGGTCAAGAAATTATGTACAAGATTTTGGTCATCTGGTAGGCCATTGTGTGTAGTGTCACAGACAGGTATGAATGTATTGGACATACCTCTTATCTTCATCAGCCGATTCCTCCAAAATGTTGGTACATATGGACAAAATTATATAATGCCACACCCCAGAACATGCATCTTAATATTCCCTAGCATGGGAACAAAGAATGTCATACAAGAAATTGTGTATTTATAGCCATTGGCAGCAAGGCTGCCAGAATGTGATACTATTAAACCAGTGAACTTATTCATAGCTTTACAATTATGGCACATTCACTCCTGTATAAGTCTAGCATTCCATAGAGTTTGTGGTTTCCCCATGTCTTACAAACAGTGCTACATTCAACATGCAGTTTATATCATGCTAGAATGTAATGCTGTTGGTATGATACACAGAGAACACAAACTATCTGAAGCACCAGATTTCCACAATATTAAGGAATATTCACACATGCAGTCACAGGAAGTTTCTTTTACAAATTGTAATTTAATGTTAAATTTCCAGCCACAATCAAATGTAAGGATAGACTGTAAGCATGCCTGACTTCCCCCCCCCCCCCCCCCCCCCCCCCCCCACACACACACACACACAACCGTATCCCACTTTTATAGTGTTATGTTTGCCTTTCTTGGTTACCATAAGATGCTATGAAGAAATTCTAAAAGTAGCCAGTTCTTACTTTAAGAGTTACAGGAAGTGTTACATTTTCAGATTGTCAGAATTTAAAACCTGATTTTAGAGTTTCATGATGATTCATTCTTTAAGCTGTGTTTTAGGGTTTTGGCACCATGTGGGTACACCAAGCTCAGGTCCAGCACTAACTCCCTCCCCTCCCATAAATCTGGATGGACCAGATCTATGTGACAATACAGTAACACCCTACAAACCGCAACACTCAGGATGGTGACCACATGTTCCATCAAAACACTGGCAACATGAACAAATTCTACACAGTGCCAAAGCCCCAAAACAAAATAAACACTTAATTTAATAGCTCTTAAACTATTAGCTTTTTTCCCATACTATTTAACACATCCTGTCCATGCGGCGTACTAATATTCTGCAACCTCTAACGCCAGCTGTCCGGACGGAGTATTAGTACTTTGCCAGTTTCACAAGCTTGTTAAAAAAAAGTATTGGAGGTATTAGCTTCTGGTTTGTACCATTAGTCTCTCCCATGCTGGTAGTTTCAGTGATTCTGTTAGTTTCCTGCAAGCCATGTAATTGCGTATGCTGGACTCATGCAAGGGAATGCTTGCACAACAAGCTGTTTTGACATTTGACTCAACGCTTGCATTTGTTGATATCGCAGCTAACCCCCCCCCCATCAGACGCTATGAATCACTATGCCTCTTTCCTAGCATGCAGGTCTAAAGTATGAATGAGGTCTGACTATCGTCAGTTGATGTCTGGAGCGCTACAAGCAAAATGGATAAACCCGGACCAAGATTTAGTTCAGAAAATACTTCACCAAAAACATTTATCAGAACTGATAACATTAGAGAAATTGTGAATGATTTCGACTCAGATGATGGTAGTTTTAGTGAACTTTCTGATAGCGACACATGCAAAGTAATGTCACCCTTCAGCAGCAGCAGCAGCACCAGCAACCGCAAGGAGGAGGAAGTTGTTCAGCCAAAACCTGACAGAGGCACGAAGAGAATATGCAGGGCCCTTCCTAAACGCGCAAATAAAGATTCTGATTTAGGATGGAAAGAACATATTCAGAAGGCTCAGAAACCTGCATTCTCTGGTGCACCAGGGATAAAGAAAAATTTCCAAATAACTCAAGACAGCTCTCACTGGGATATATATGAAATATTCTTCAGCCCAGAAATGTTCAAACTTATACAGAAGGAAACAAACTGATATGCAAAGCAGCAAATAAACAAAAAGAAGCAAGAGGATTCTCTGTCACCTAAATTTGGATTTGCCCTGCGGAATACAGTCTCACTGCAAGAAATAAAAAAATTCTTTGTGCTAATCATACACATGAGCGTGTTACGCAATTCATCTCTGCGGGACTACTGGAGTTTGCATCCGATTATTCACACCCCATATGCAGTTTCTGTTGGAATGTCTCGGGGTAGGTTCCTCACATTATTGATCGTGTTCCAGCTCAATAACAATGATGCAAAGGCAGCTAGGGGACAGCCAGGCTATGGCCCACTATTCAAAATTCAGCCAGTTATTGACACACTCATCACAAAATTTCAGGACGTCTACACACCGGGAGAACAGTTGACCATCAATGAGGCAATAAGCCCATTCATTCGTGTTTATATCAAAGGAAAGCCCCATAAATATGGAATAAAAACATTTGAACTTTGTGAGGCAAAAAGCGGCTATGTCTACAATCTGGACATATCCTACCAACTCAGAACACAACATGGCATTCAGTGTTGGTAACAGGTTGTGTGATAAAATAAAAGGGAAGGGCCACTGTGTGTACTTGGACAGATGGTTCTCCAGTCCACAGATATTCGACCATTTATGGGGTTGCAAAACAAAGGCTGTAGGCACAGTGATGTCCAACAGAAAAGAAATGCCTAAACAAGAATTTTTCTGGAAAACTGAAAAGGTGAAAAAATACCACACTAATGGAATCACCTCTGGCCATCAAGTGGAAAGACATTCGTGATGTCTTTTTCCTAACCACTGCCCATGAAGATGTACTTGCTGAGGCACCATTGTCAAGGGGGCACATCATAAAATAAAACCAGCTGCAGTGTTCGACTACAACAAGTATATAACTGGTGTGGACAGATCAGTCCAGATGCTGGCCTATTATTCATTTGAAAGGAAGACAATAAAATGGTATTCATTTGAAAGGAAGACAATAAAATGGTGGAAAAACTTTTTTTTCGTCTATTCAACCTGGTAGTGGTCAATGCATACATCTTGCATAACAAAACAAGCAAGAAAAAAATGTCGCTGGAAATTTTCTATGAAAAAGTCGCTGAAGGATTGCTCGCTAGTGCTGGTACTGATATACAAGTGCTAGGTCAGACCAGCAGTCCAGCTGGCAGACTTGTAGGGAGAGACCATTTTTTATATAGGATTCCAGCGACACATTCTAAGGAGGGAAATTCTCAGTGTTCATATTGCGTGTGCGCAGAGAGAAGCAAGCGTCAGATGGGGAAAACTGTAAAGAAATGCACTACAATGTACTGCCGAAAATGCGATGTAAGACTTTCTATAGGACAGTGCTTTGAAGTGTACCACACATAACTGAATTACTGGGAGTAAAAGTAACACTTGATTTTTAGAGGCAGTTCTGCAAAAACCTTATCTCTGTGCAGTGTGTAAACTGTTGTGGACGTGTAGTGACTACAAATTTCATGATTCCGACCTTAAAATTTCCACTTGTGGTGTCACACTCCAAATGCACGTAAGAAGTCCATTTTTTATGCATGAGATACAGAAGAACATCTGCTATGGTGTGTAAAAATTTCGTATTAATATGACAGGAAATACCATAATTTTCACATTTTTTTAGTGCCCTTAAAATGATCTGGCAGGGTGGATTTAAAGTTTAAATCCTCGACGGAGGGAAAGTGTTAAGACAGGTTTCTGTTGATAATTTTCAATACAGTCACACACATCTACACACAATATTTGAAGGCACACACTGCTAGGGCAACAAAATTCAATAGGTAATGATGTAGAGCTAAGGCAAAAGAAAGTACTCAAACAATCCCTGCCCTTGTCATTTTTCCATATGAAAAACAAAAACACTGCATTTGGTCCTCCACACTACAATCATAGATTACACATAAGAGACCTTCTACTGGCATGTGTTCCTTACTTTCTGACAAGTATTATTTATATTCAGACATACCTGACTTCAAGACTTCATGCTCTTTTGAACATTAGACAAGGAACAAAGTTTAGAAACAAGTCTTTTTTATAATATACCACTGTAAAAATGTAACACAACTGACACATTACTTGTACGCAGAATATTTAATATTTACCCTGCTTCTGAGTCTTCATCTGGTACAAGTCTCTTCTCACTTGTTCCTACAGCCAGGATACAGGCCTGTGGAGGATTAATGATAGCCGAGAAGTTCTTCACACTGAACATGCCCAAATTAGAAATGGTAAATGTTCCGCCCTAAAAAAAAAAAAAAAATATATATATATATATATATATATGGAACGTCAGACACCCGAGCACAATAGGCCAAATTTCTGATGTATGACTGCTATATGTGCTCATAACAAAGCAGATTTGATATACTTTGATATGATGTTTCAGCAGTTGGATGTACTCTGGTCTTTGGACAATTGGTCATCATTATGCCAAGACAGCTATAAGTGAACATGATTATTAAATATCAGTATTAGCAAAACTTGTGACTAGGCACAATCTTAACTGCATACACCTCCCATCTTCTTCTTCGAGTATTTCTAAGATGTTTTCTCACCAAAATTTTATATAAAATCCTCAATACTCCCCGTTCTAGTTCTAACTTTATACACCAAGTCCCTTGTAGCAAACAAAATTTTACAACCCTAACAATAGTACATGGTCTGTACATATCAACTTTCTTGTTATATCATACACAAAATAGCTAAGTCCCGAATTCCAAATTAAGAATGTATGTTCCATTCATATGGCACTTTTAATGATTTCAGCTTCTTGAAACAGAGACTGTGATTCAGTCCATAATCCATATTACTAATCTGGAACTCTTAACTGCAATGGTTGTTTTACTGAGTAGTGTTCACACTTAGGAACAAAGTTATTCACCATAATTGCACTAAATTTTCATAATCTAAGTTATCAGTCATATTAGTTATGTTACTACAAATTGCATCCTCTGACATATTATCTAGTAAGATTTCTCTTGTAAACAAGAACAAATTTAAAGCATCTCAAAAAATAAAAAGTTCTGTACTACAAATCTCAGACAATATTTGGTTCAATTTTGCCTACCAGCAGGGACACATCATTGTCTGTTTTAAAATACTGTAGCGTGATTCCTCGAGACTAATTCATGGGTCTATGAATAATACAATAGGGACAGGTGGAGGGCAAGTGTGAATGCAGTAATGAATCTTCAGGTTCTTGACTAGCTGAGAACCAGTTAGCTTCTCAAGAAGGACTCTACTCCATGGAGAGAGTATGAATAACACATTTTGACATTTTGAATGCAGAGGTTTTAGTGTCAAAAGATATGACAATCATGAAAATAAAGTGCAATAGAGAGGCAGCAATCATGACTACTATTCCTGCATTTGCCTGGACGTAATGAGGGGAAGAAAGAAAGAAAGAAAGAAAGAAAAGCAGCTGTTCTCCAAACTCATGATTTCTAGAATATCAACATTATCACTAAATATTCAACTGATAATTGAGCAATTTGCCTGACAGGCTTAACTTGTCCATGAACAAGCCATGTACGGACAGAGAGACTTTTAGGCCACCAAACTTAGCATCTCCCAAATACACATCAGAAGAGTGCTAGCCATACAGTCACAATACTGTATTTTGTTTGCAGGTGAAGAACAGGATCACAGTTCCCTCCTAACAGCTTTTAACCCATTAAGACACCATTTTATATAGTACAGCATCCACATTATTTAACATAACAAAATCAAACCTGGAATTCATGTGGCTGAAGCTTGCCTTCTCGTGCTCTTGCTGCTAGAGATTTAACTTCCCTACTAATTGCAGCCAACCCCTTCCTTTCAGTTCCAAACACAATAGGTGTTATCAACCCCTTGTCTGTGCTTACTGCAACACTGATGTCCACAGAATGGAACCTGAGTAGAGAAGACATCACAAAATGAAGGTAATATAGTGAAGTACAGTAAGAAATTAATGACAATGGACATAACATTTCTTTGATTTACACTGTGTCTGTAGGATCAATTACAACATGTTATGTGTGTGTGACCAAAAGCAATAAGGCGTAATATTCTTTGGTACATATAGGGGTGCTGATAAGTCCTTAGCCCGACCAGGAAGGAAACAAGCTCATGTTTCTCCCAGAATGGTGTGAACATCCTTCAGTGCCTTGTTTTGCAGGAAAAGAAACTTGATGACATCTTGCGTCTCGATTTTGTTGAAATCACGTGTCCCTGACATGCTTCCGAGCTTATTTCCTTCCTGGTTGGGCTAAGGACTTACTGGCACCCCGGTAAGAATGATTCAAGCTTGTATTTGCTTCATGTTTATAAGCAGAAGCAGTGCTTTAGGCTATACACAGGGAGAAATGTCTCCTTTCACTACAATATTATAAATATGCGCTCAGCATGTTCCTGAATATGCAACTTGCATTATGTTTAAAATATTGTGCAAATAACATTAAACAAAACAGAAACATCTCACACTGTGGAAGTAAAAATGTTTTTAAAAGACCTAATTCAGTTAAAACACTCACTCTCTAATTACTGTGTCCATCCATGCTGAATTTGCTTCAGGAACTTTTACACATGCCAGTGATGCTGCTTTTATGATAAAGTCATTGATACTAAGTTTGAGGGAATCCTTTTCCAGTAGCTTATTGAGCTTCTGTCTCAGAGACAAAAGCTGATCCACATTTACGTCCGCTGACAAATAGAAATGTGGCACCGTCTGCAAGAAAAACTTAACATTGTATTAAATCTAATGATGCTCCTCTGAATGGAGAATAAACAATACTACCAACTGAAATAAAGTGAAATGCCAATTTAATGCAACTAGGTAATTTTATTGATGTTTTCTTAGCTCGACATGTTTTGGGTACATACACCCATCATCAAGATCATTAGATGTTGAGTTGCAGCAAATGGTTTTCTGCACCGAGTTTTTGGAAGGGTGGTGGTCTTGAGAGCCGCTGCGTAGATCGTGTGTATGGTGTGGATGGTGACGTCGCTGCAGATGGTGCCGCACAGCACCATCTGCACCGTACACACAAACTATGCAGCAGCTCTCAACACCACCGCCCTTCCAAAAACATGGTGCAGAAAACCGTATGCTGCAACTCAACATCTAATGATCGTGATGATGGGCATATGTACCTGAAACACATCGAGCTAAGAAAACATCAATAAAATTACCTAGTTGCATCACGTTGGCATTTCACTTTATTTCATGAGGAAGATGCACGGTCAAACAACCCTCAAAATACTACCAACTACTGTATCTGTTGAACACAATTTGTACTTTTAGTGGTATAAAACCCAGCTATGTGGAAACATTTCAGCTTTCAATACGCCATCATCAAGCTGTGAATGTGAATGAAGAAAGATGATACTTTACCTTGTTACAAAATACTCGTAATATCAAATATAAAACATTATAAGCACAGTACACACACACACACAAAGCATGGCTTGGGAATGCGGCTATATACCACATATAAGAAGTACTTCATCTTGTTAAAACTGTATGCTTGAAGGCAGTGTTCAGACATAAGACAGTCAGATCTGTCAGATGTAGCATATATGCTCAAAGAATCCTTAGATGTATATGTTGAACTGTTAATGAGAAAAGGAAGATTGTAATTGAAATTCAATAATATTTTCAGTATAATAAATAATAATGAAATTGATAGTGATGAAACATGAATACTCACATACACTGTATTGAAATACAGAACCAAATATCATTTATGAACATCACTTAAGTGCTAAAAAGCATAAATTATTTAAGATTAAAGATACTGCTGTTAGCTCATTACAGGAATAAATGATTCTTGCCATATCATTTGGAGTTACCCAATTTTAGGTTTGGAATTCATGGTCCTGTGTAGTCACCACACACAATATTCCTACTTACTGTTTTCTCAGTTTGAACTCAGTTATTCCAGTCTTCTCTATTACCAACCTTACATGGAGTTATCATGGAACTAAATTAATCAGAAATTATACCTGTTTTGACTGCTGGAGCCGTTTTGCAATAACTGCCCGAATATTCGAAACTGGCAAGTCTGTGTATGTTGCTGCTGGGAAAGCAGCTGGATGAGCAGCTACAGCTGGAGCAGCAACAGGTGCTTTTCCCAGGTCAGCACTTGTTAGAGATCCATACATTCCAGAACCTGAACCCACAGCCTAAAACAACACATTTTAGCCAACATTACACAAAGAATAAATAAATATACACTCATAAATGAAAACCATGCTTCCTGTTCAGCTGAAATAGTAATATGATTCTGAAATTAAATATTACACCTCCCAAAATAAAACAAACATAATATTATTTGCAGAGTTGTTACAACAAACTCCTTGTTCCAGCTTATGGAAATAACATGACAAAACACTTCTAGTATACCACAATCCTACTAGGGTCACAAAGAATTATAATTTCATACTGCCAAATCAAGTCCTTTCTCTGCTGCCACTCTTCGAGCAAGGGGACTAGCAAACACCCTTTCTCCACCTGACCGTGCAGTAGCAGCTGATGGTACATGTGCAGCAGGTGGCGCCACTACTGGTGCAGCTGGTGCTGGTGGTGTTACCACTGGTGCTGCCAGTTCTGCAGGAGCTGCTGTTGGAGCAGCAGGTGTATCATCTTTGAAGTCTGCAAATGATTCCACATCTGACTGATTTGCCGTAATGATGCAGACAAGCTGTAAGTCCAAGGAAATTCCTTAACCACTTGGCGTCAAAATAGGACTTTAGTTGACATGCAGTGTGATGCTGAGAAAACCAAACATCACCTAAAGTTGTCAGCCAAGAACATGGGAAGTAATGGGTGGCCATTTAAATACCTGGTATTTTGCAGAGTACATCAGACACTTAATTCTGGTGTCAAAGGTTAATAATTATGCAAGTAGCTGGTTACTCTCTTCATGCCCTAACAAAACTCCAATAATTTAACAAAAACAACAAAGCATGGGTATAAAGAAGACACTCAGATAGTAAAAACCATCGATTATAATTTACCTTGCCAACTTTCACATCTTTAGTGCCTGCTGGAACAAGAATCTTTGCTAAATAGCCTTCCTCTGGTGTTTCAAAACCCATTGTGGCTTTATCTGTTTCAATTTCTGCTAACAAATCTCCTTCATTCAACTTGTCACCTGAAATAATAATGGAACCAATAACAACAACAATGATGCACTTGCTTGCCAACAACAAACAGTCTATACCAAGTAAGCATTAATAAATGTACACAAACTGTTGTCACTGTTGCTGTTGTGATTATGGTAGTGATGGTGGTGACGAAAACCATGATAATACTCCGTGACATGGTTGTAGTAATGGCAATAGTCAATACTACAAGCATGTCTTGGATATGTACATCAAGCCATAAGATGTCCCACTGAAAAAAAGAAAACTGACTTATGGATGCAAGATATCAATTATCTTAAGGCAATGTCGATTTTTTTCACTCTTGCGACACACTTTTCCCTGTCATTAAGGTCCACCCATCTGCTCACCCACACCTCACTCCTTCATAAGTCAGAAACAGAACTATTTCCATCAAAATGACAACTTTAACTCAAAAATGAAATTCTGTAAGTCCTTAAAAGTTCTGAAGGTTGTGATCTACTAACAGTGGTCAAGAGCAAATCAAGGACACTGATTTGTATTGCACAACATACTTGCCTTCCTTTTTCTCCCAACTTACAATAGAGCCTGCCTCCATAGTTGGTGACAATGCTGGGAGCACTACTTTTGTGTGTGGTGGTAAATCAGAACTATAACAGCACTTCTGGGTAATATCCCACCTCCACAAAATATTATTTTTTCCAAGTAAGGTGTTTCCATACCTGAAGTGATAATGTTACAGATACAAATTATTCATCAGTAATTATCAGAGGTATAATTCTAAACCTTAACATTCAAGATGTTATTTTTGTGGCACATTCCTCTATTGTCTAGGACCATCAAGATTCTACCAACTTGGTAAGGAAAGAATAATGGTACAGGTGGCGATCATGGCAAAGTTGATGGAACCTGCAGATTCAAGTGAGATCCAAATCACAGCAGGACCCAGGTATCGTTTGGTGCATTCCTTGCTTCTCTGTCTTAACTCTTCTTTTAATGTTCAATTTCTACAGGTACAGTCAAATTATATCAGTGGTGTGTTTTCTTCAAGTAAAGTTTTCCTCAGTGTTGTGTTTCTATCTACTGCACTTGAGAAACATGACACAAAAATTTGAATGAAAAAACATGAGTCACATTAAAACTTCATAATAATCTGAAAGACAAAGGACTGGGAAAATGCATACCAGAAAACATGTTCTGCCCCAAATACTGCTATCAAACTTGAAATATCCATTTGTGACAGAAGTGAGACAGAACGTGATTCACAGATTTCATCACACAACATCAGTAACAATATCTTATGCATTCAAAGGACAAATAATACATGAATAACAAACACAAATCTACATTGACACAACTGAATACATATCACCACCTGAGTACAGAAGTGTTCTATTTCCACTTTTGGTAGAAAATGAGATAAGACACTTGTTTGATTCTCTGTTGTGATGCGTACTATCTCCACATTCTTCCACAAGTTTACCTTATTCACAAGAGTGAGTTATCAGAATGTATGATGTTGAAGTGACACTTTCCCTGCAAATGGCTGCATACTGCAGTGTTCTACACCCAACAGTCCATATGCTGCCACAGTGTTAAAAACTACAAGAATGTGGAACAAAAAAACACCCCCCCCCCCCCAAAAAAAATGTCCATGCTGTGTGCCCATGCTACACATTTTCTGTGTTTAACAGTTCAAACTTTTGCTGAAAGTTGAAGTACTAGGTACCATTTACACGATGAAAGATACAAGACAGCAGGTCTTCCACAAAAGCACTTCCTGCTAAGCACACTAAACTTTACCTTCTAACCTAACCTAATAAATAAAGTTAAGTGTTCCCATATCTCCTCATGCATAGTAATAATATCCTGGCCTACTGATAATAAAGTAACCCTACCTTCAACACAGGTCTATACTTCACGCTTCCAAGGATGGATAACATATTGTTTGTGGCAATGCATAAGTTCTTGAATGTGGGAATGCACATTTTTGAGCAGAAGACACTCCCTGCTCTGAAGTGCTCAGTCTGGTGTTAAAAACACCCTATATAACGCAGGCCCAATTATGGCCTCCCTCAACATAATTATGTTTGAAGCAAAACAATGCACCACTTCACAAACACAATCACACAGCCAAGTTATAAGTGGTTTAATGATAAAATTATTTTTTAAATCCTCCACCAGATAATCTTAATACCTTATCATGATAATTCAATCAAGTACTTCTGTGATCATTTTATGTAACTGTAACCAAGTATACAGAACATTAGTAGTGAAAGTACCATGTTAAAAAGATGTGTGTGGATATGGACCAAAACAATACTGAAGAGTAACATAAAAAAAAAGTGTTTTGCATCCATTATTATTATTATTATTTATTTAACGTTCCATAGATCCACAAACAATTTCAAAGTTTAGGATATAGAACATGTCAATAAGAGTATAAAGGTATAAAAGTATATAAGTATAAGTGTAAATACATTGGTCTTAGGAATCTAACTGTTTCCAAGTCAATACATGCAGTCTGGGAAACAAAGTTTGTATATAAGATACATAGGACAGTCATAACTACA
>Ga0131853_10006469_pt1 | contig 21148 bp, 10 predicted proteins | sample TergutLab28metaG_FD_92764 | JGI IMG/M metagenome (GOLD analysis project Ga0131853, IMG submission 92764) | Labiotermes labralis P1 segment gut microbial communities from Petit-Saut dam, French Guiana - Lab288 P1 (version 2) (version 2) | ecosystem: Host-associated > Arthropoda: Insects >...
GTAAGTAAGTAAGTAAGTAAGTAAGTAAGTAAATAAGCAATCGATAAAAATTCGACGTTCAACCATGACTGCACTGAGCTTGTATCCGTGCCTAATCCTGAGCTAAGGCACAGTTGGTAGACGTATACCAACAGCAGCATGTTCTCAAAAAAAATAATGATTGTAACCTATTGGGCCACATGATTTCGTAACCTACGGGAAAATATTATACATCAAATACAAGGTAAACACACCAATTGCCATGTGGTATGACAGCCTTATTCACGTTACGGAGATTATATTTATTGTTTTAAAATTACGGTATGTAAATACCAAACCTCATGGTGCTGTACACAACAATATATTAATCCTAATATTTATCGCAGTAACAACTCCGATCTCCATATTGATTATTCTCTCACCTCTTTCGACGGAACAAAATATGTGCAGTTGATACGTAATGTTAATTAACCTACGGACCAGCCTATGCTAAGGTACTGGCGTTATTATCTTCTGAGTAACAAACGAATTCATTTGAGCATTCGCCTAGAGTAGGGGGGTGAGGGGCGGGAGAAAGAGAGAGAGAGAGAGACCCAGCTTGTAAGCGATACCACATGAATTTCTCCATTATTCATATCTCACAGTCTTTTCTCTTCCCTCACACGTTCCATTCTCTTTGGTGGTTGCTTCGCCTTTTTTTCCTCACTCATTAATCAACACATGGAGCCGTCCTTTGTTTCTCTAGTTACAAAGTGTCAGAACCATGTTTCACTAAAGGCTATTGAAACAGCCTAAACGACTTCACAGGTTGGTAGCCATAAACCATAACATTCAGCACAAAAGTGAGTCAAGGGTAATTTAAAAGTGTAGGATGTGACAACGTGTATTTTTGTAGAAAGGCACTGATGTTGCAGGTGAAACTACTTCAGCCATTATCAGGTGAGGTGTATGTGTCCTTGTAAGGTAGGAGGCGGTTACTCTGAAACGTCTGCGGTCTACCGGACTACGTATTGCAAAACTCCAGAAGAGGGCAACCTTTATAGTCACCACCGTCAGAACCTCCAGCACAAACAAGTATAAATTTTTAACTCATTTTGAATAGAAAAATTGCAGCACTTTGGGCGTAAAGACGTGTAACTTGCTGGATCCATCTCGAGGCAGAACTTTTCCATCCTGAGGGTAAAGCAGATTTCTCCAGAATGTTTGTGCCTAGCTACCAAATTCCGTCTCATTTCATATGGTGGAATTTCAGATTCCAAACTGAGAAAATATATTTTTTAAGTTTGATAGTTGATATTTATCCGATTTTATGGGGTGTGGGGGTTTGATTAACAGCCTGAGATGATGGTTCATTTACGAGAAGAATTGATATAAATTATGTGCAACAGCGTATCATTCAGTTAGAAGAGATATCTTGTGGTCTCAACCACAGCGATCAGACGCCTGTACTCAGTTTGTATATAGTGCCATCAGACCTATGCTTATTTTGCTAACTACACCGATCAGGCATCAGCACTCAGTTTGTTACCTACTGCGTTCAGACATCCGTGTTCATATGTTCAGTACTGCATTCGGAATCTTGTGCTTGTCGCACCAACTACTCGTCTCTTCGTAAAAAATTTATGCCTTGTCAAATTAATCTATATAATATTTAAAAACAATATTTAAAAATTAAACACTTACTTTGCAGAAAACATCTTGTTTCTCTATTACCAAGTCTAACCGAATGACGTTTAGAGATACAATCTCTACGTATTACGAGAATCTTACGAAATTAATGAATATACTCAAGAAGAATGCAAAGCAGCTTGTTGAATGTTAGGTTAAGTGAAATGTGTATCTACCACTGTACTTGAAAGGGTAAATATGGGAAATCGCCTCTGATGGAATCTAAGCAATGGAGTGTTTATCATGAAACCAGCTTAAAGTTTAATTTTTTTCCTGTTAGCACGAGGGTATCCAATTTATAAACTGACAGTAGTTTGCATGAGATAGGTCTGGCCCTGACTTAATGCATTATATATAACCAGCCAAGACTACAACGACAGAAAATTAACCACGAAGCATAAAGTGACATATGTAACACGCAAACATTAAGTTTCTAAATTTGTGATTCCGTTAAACATTCATTCATTTTAACCTCATATCACTTAACTCTATCAAAAGAAATTTTTTAACCTTCAAAATTCCATGGTACTCCGATTTTATTAAGGCTAGAGACACTACATTTGCTGTTTGCAACAAATGTCCTGCCTTCAGATGCGAAGTATAGAACACAGATATAGCCTACTTGCTTTAAACAAGCAGTGTTCCTTTTATTTTTAAAAGAATAATATAATAAATACTGCGCTATCCTCAGATGTCAGATCTTTTCATCTGGGACAAAGGGGTCTGAGGAATTTATTAATTTGAAAAGGATTCATTCCTAAGCTGCAACGGAGTTGAGGAGGTGGGGAAGTGGCTAGCCACAGCAGGCAGGATATGCAAAAGACGGACAGGCATTGGGAACTATGTCAAGAAGAGAAATGTGTTTGTGCACAGCGAGTGAACTTGAATGATACTTACGTTGGAATGGAGATTAGTTACCGTTGTAATGAGCTGCCAGCCCGTTTCTCTGTATATCTGTCCGTCCGTCCGTCTGTCTTTCTGTCTGTTTGTACGAGTCTGCTCCGATGTCTCTGTTGTACTGTGTTTTGTTGTACTGAGGTTTGATAAATGCACGGTCGTATGGTCATCTCTTCTCCAATAAATGGGGTACAGTGTTACCCGAAAGAGAATGTGTTTATCTTGTGGCTCTGAAATTGTGACGATATTATTATTGCTATTATTATTATTATTATCATTATTATTATAAGCTTTTCAAAAACACTATTGTTGTAGCAAATGTTTTCTTCGGTCATGACCAAGTGACAGCTACCATTAGGTTAGGTAGGTGAAACTGGTTGAAGACTGTAGATCTTAATCTAATGTCTCGACAAGGTAAGTTTTAAGAACATGTACCTTCATGTAGGTAAAATTATTCTACTTTTCGCAAGTTAGAAGTAAAAGGGGATTATTTAATTAATAATTAATACATCAACCAAAAAATGCACTCACTGAAATAGAATCCATAAAAATATTAAACTTGTACATGTTTCGGCAGCGGGTACAATCGTCAGGGAGTTTTATAACAAAGTAATATAACCCTAAAACGTTAATCTGGGCATTACACTGACCGTGTTGTAATATTTATAATGTCAAAATTCTAAATTATATAAAAAGCTGATAAGCATAAATTTTGTGAAATTATAAGAATGTACATGATATGAACAACATAAATCGGCGAATATTTAAACGAATTCGGTGAAAAATCTTTTGCTACACCCATCAGTTCGGTTTATAGTAAAATTATAACAGAACCTTTCCACGAAAACTTCATGTTTAATGAAATGTTGTGGCTACTTTTTATATCGGAATTGAAAATTTAAATCATGAATCTTCTAAAAATAACTATTTCAGTCTGACTTGATGACATTCCATGTTTTATTATAAAACGTTGCTCAGTGATTATAGCATCTGTACTGGATGGCATTTTTAATATCAGCCTGTCACTGCAGCTTTCCCCAAAATCATGGAAACAAGCGGCCATTCTTTCTATCCTCGAGAAAAACAACACTGCGCTTCCCCGTATATGTATACCTATCTATCTACCTAGCAGTTTCTCTATAGTGTTTGGATTCGTAGTCCATGACCATCTGTCGCATTGCTTTAAGCATAAATTGAATTCTTTTCAAAATGGCTTCCTTAAAAACTAATATACAGTCGCAACCGCGCTACCATATTTAGACAACGTTTCTCCTTTAGTTAATTCTAAGTGTCAAGAGGTCGTTATTTATTCTGATCTTAGCAGTGAAATTGACCTTGTTATGCATATTATTACTTTTAAACTTTGCGTTTTTGGTCTTATTTTCGGTTTCCTGATGTCGCATGTATTTTCCTAACCATGAATCTTTTGTACGTATTTCGGGAATTATGTTGTGACCGTATGAAGCCTCAAAGATCAGTCCTGGGGCCCCGCTTATTTAACAATTTAATAATGATTTTTTCAGCCTCATTAAATATTGAATGTGTCAACATTTTTCGTTATTAATTCAGTTGGTGATTAAGGTTCTGCTGCAATCCGATATCATTTGACTATAAGGTTGGTATATCCTTAACTGCATGAAACTGAACATTGGTAAAAAGAGAGACGTCACTTTTACAAGGAAAACAAACAAAACTTTTTAAATATTTATACAAACCCTGTGATTTTTACTATCCTTACTGAAGCTATCAAAGCCTTAGGGGTCATAATAGGTTCAGAATAATTTCTTATCAACGTGTTGATTATATTTTTTCAAACAAATTATTAGGCCTCTCTCAATCTACAACGTATCATATTCTTACACCTGACTGTTTATTGTTGTTGTACTTTACCTTAATTAGAAACCAGCCAGAATAATCTGTTACTTGAGATTCAATTACACCTACAGACACAAAAAAGTACGAAAATCTGTGTCTTTATGTGAAAATCATTTCCTTTCCCATAAAAAATTTACTTATGACGACTCACTTCCACGTGACCAACTTCACAACAGTCAGATGAGGTGAAGAACTTACCTTGATGCTGTGTCGGCTATTAATATTTATATCGGTTTAAGTAATGTCCGTCCCTTTCGGAAATAAACTGGACACCGTGTTTCATTTCGTTAGAAACTCCCCTGTGTTTTCTGTTACACACAGCGGTGTGATGTCTAGACATAGTTGCACGCTATGCAAGGTTTTATAATAGTTTATCACTGGAATACCGACGACATGTTAATTTCCACAATTATTTATTGTTACCATCCTCTCTTTACATAATTACTACAATCTCTTACTGATATAAAGTGCGTAACAACAGGCAAGGATGGGTTAAGCGACGCAAAATTTAAGTGCTTTATGCAGCTGATGCAATTTATATGTGAAATGCAGTTTCTGCTTCGCAAAACAGGAATTATCTTCATTTTAAAACTCGGAGGGTTAACGACGTTTAAGAAATAATCGTTGCTAATTTTGAGACTCTCATGAAACATAAGAAGAAACCCTGAGGAATTCTTATAATACAACCGACTAGATACATTCAATTCCATCCTGATCCCGCTCGCAATCTGTCAGCAAACCTGTATGACATATACCATTGCTGTGTGTACAGTGAAAAACTCCTGATGATGGACAGTGGAACTGTCCGTAACACGTATAGTTGTATTCTAAAAATAAATTTGTGAAATTAGTGCGTCTGGTAGGTTTTACTATAAGAATTTATCACGATGCACGGACATCTAAACTTCAAACCCTGAGGAATTTATTAAAAAGCACTGTACACTGCACAAACCTTTTGTGTGCAGTGTTCAGAGTTTCTTCGTGATACAGCATATAGTACATGGTTCAACCATTAATATTTATCGGTCATAAAAACGTGTCTGGATGCTTCTGTGGCCTCTAAGTCTTTCTGTGGATGATTTCTTTCCCAATAACTAAATGTTTCTATGACTACGGTTGGTACGATGCATTTGGTTGAAATGGCTCGAGCCAGGCTCCATTGTTTTGCTGGAATTATTTAAGGCGTTGGAATGCCTGTTTAGACACAGAAAAGGTAACAAATAACTTAGTCAAACTGAGTTTTTCTTCGGAGGCCTCCTGGGAAGACGGGAATAAAACTTCGATTCCCATAAAAGGCGTGAAAATTACTGTTAGCTGCTCAGCAATATGAAGTTCGTAAATTAGTTACTTGCTGTAAGCAGTTCCTAAATGTTGCTGAGGAGTGTAATTCGGTCAAATGTAAAGTTCCTCTGCTTATTTAAGCACCACGGCATGAAGACATGAAGACATACAGGGAAGGCAGGTACAGCTACTAGGTACTAGAAGCGGCGAGAAGTTAGCTTTAACCCTGGCCACTCTACCTCCGGGTTCCCTTTGACTGGGACTTGTGATGGGCCGTAGAGACAATCTGGAGGCTTTAGGGAGACAAATACCTCTTTCTCCTGTTAGGAATCTAATTGTTTTGTCGCTCAATCCATAACGTATTCATTGAGGTTAGCTCAATGTAATGGGCCTATCAGGATAGACTGCGTATTTTTGCCGTATGATAGAAACAATTCTGGACTTTTAATTTATGTATAACTAAAGCCCGACAATTTAAAGTCTGCAAGAACACACGACAGTGCCACCAACACACGACAGTGCCACCAACAAATAACTAAACTCACGGGAAGGGAAATGTCACCTTGTCTCCTCGCCATCGAAGAGAGGTAAACACCAGTTCTTCACATCACCGACAAATGAAGAACACGCACTATAAAAGTTCAAATTCTAAAACTAGAAAGTAAAACCAAGTTTTTATGCAGTCTTTTATACTCAAATGATTTTAACATACCGCCATCCTGGATAATTTTTAACCTTTTAATGCTAAGACGTTCGCACATATTTCAATATATACCAACTTATGTATTTTGCATTCCTGTAACACAATCTGTAAGCATTTGGGATCCCACAGTGCATTGAAATATAGATTGCTCTTGGATCTGTTTTCTCAGGGGAGGCTGAAGGTGACCTAATAAAGGTCGAAACATGTCGCCCTGACAATATGTTATTTTTGTTTTATACAAAATAAAGTGTTGTGTTATTGACTGACACGTTGTGTTTATATGCAGTATACTGTGTGCATAAATACACTTCCTTCTCCATCTTCAGATTTTTTATATAAAGAAAGGTCTGGTCAGCAAAAACTGAGTTTCTTATGGCCGTAAATATCGGGCGCGCGATCTCTTTAGACCTAACGCCGCTCAGATTAGTAAATACACTATAACGTGCCAAATTATACGGTATGTCACTCTGAAACAGCCGAAGTAGCTTTACTATTTTGCGGTTTTTACGGTGCAGATTATATATCACGTACAACCAGACAATGGACTGCGTGTTACACGTAAACTGGATAACACTGTAACTACTGTGTTCATCGGTGTGACAAAAAAGTTCCGGTTTTGTGTGTGATTTAAATGTACTTGAGCACACCAATTAAATGATCGGTCATCTTTTAACATTAATCACCCCACTGTTACATAAACATTCCACCAAACCCTTCAAAGTCCCACTCGCCATATCCTGAATGAAAGTACACTAACAAATACGACTCATAATGTCACTGTTTTTTAAAACAGTAGCGATGGTCTCTACACCTATTTTCGACACTACTTCCATCCACAGTCCTCCATTACGTAACCCGTTACAATGACTATAACTATGGCCGACTGCTATTATGAAAATGAATGACCTGAAATTTGTCACTGTTTCATAGAACAAGCCAAAGGCTGCTTCAATGAATTGTATATACTGTGAGCCTACGAACGCTTCATGTGCGGGAGATAACTCCCGTTTGCTAATTGCAATGAAGTGTACGGAGAGAGAAACAGGAAAACAAAGAGGCAAGGTTGAATTACGAGCGTCAGATAAAAACCCAAGCAGGAGGACATGAAGACAAATTGTGATACTTTTGTAACAGAACGCTACATGGATAGTGGTTGCATTTCATTCCACTCTGATCTTAGTGTATTTAAAACGTACACTATAAATCTTTTCTCGGCTACCAAAATACAAGCGTCTACTCTCACTAAATCTCGGCGTCTAGGTGACCGGGAAATTTGCAAGCTAGTGCACAGAAGGTCACATACCTTTTCGAATTTTCGTCAAACAGAGTTGCAAAATTTCGCTTTTTAGCTTCGCTCTGTCCCTGTCTATACATGATGCAACTAGAGAAGGTTCAATGGATATTCGCGAAGTTTGATTCCTGGGACTCAGTTCAAAATTTTTTAAACTTTTCTATTTCGCTTAGATTATAACAAAAAAAATTGAATATTTTACGAAGATTTACTTGAAATTCTTTACGATTTATATGTGAAGTCAAGAATTACAACCCTCTAAATAAACGGGCTAGCTAGATTATTTAAATGCCCTAAGCTATCAAATTGACTTGTAAACTGTCAGTATTTAAGAACATATCCTTCTTGTTTAACAGCCTTCACGGACCAGAATTGCATTTTGTACAGACAGATGCTGGGGTGTTGAATGAATTACCTCCTGTTTATTAAAAACAGAGGTTTATTTCCTCTCTATCGTAACTAGAAAAAAAAGAATCTAGTCCACACTCAGACACTCTATGAATCCAGCCACACTCTGACACAGAAACAGATGACTCCAGTGCACACTCTTACACAAACCGCATTCTCATACAATATTTTTTAGAATTTAATTTAATATTATTCCTATTCTAGCCCACGGAGACCTTATTCGGAATATCAGGTTGAAGTGAATGGGCATATGACACGCATGGTGGGGAAACCTAAAGTAAAGAAACAAATTGGACGACCAACACATAGAAGGGAGAATAATATTAAAGTGTAACTTAAATAAATATGATGAATCGGAGTTGAGTTGCTTCATCCGTCCCTCGGCCGGAAGAAGCGGCGGGATGTTGTGAACACAGAAAATGAATTTCATATTCTATAAGAGAAGGAAAATTTCTTGACGCTTGAGATAGTATTGGCTTTTTGAAAGTAATATCTTCAATATAGTCAAGTGTTTATTTATTCATTTTCTTAGCTAGCTACAATCTAGTTAGAAACCTAGCTAGCTAGTCAGTCATTTAAGAGAAATTCAAACGAGTGGTTTCGCTCTATAAAGTTTTCCGACCAATATTTTAAGAATATTTCTTATGTAAACCCTTGGTCCTGCATTTCCGAGTGACCAAACTGTCAATTTTTACAACAGAGTGTCTAATGTTTATTAATAAAATGGTATTTCGAGCTCAAATTTAAATAATTTACCCCATGCCTTTATTTTCAGCTCCTTTGCTACGTCGTCCGTTTCTCTTTCTTTGTTTACCCCTTTCTTTCCTTCCTCATTTAAAACATGTCTATCGAAGCAAGACACATTTTCAAATACAGGGCATAGCGCTGTAAATACATGGTAACTAGGCGTGTCCGTGTAAATGGCGTGGTATCAACGAAACACACGTAATTAAATCTAATATTGCATTTATATAAAAATGGAAACATTTGAACACCCGACGTTTATTGAGGGGCGTAATGCCTGACGGCAATACAAAGATACTGGCAAAATACAAGTTTCGGGACTATTGTTCTGAGCAGAGTTGAAATCTGTCTGAAAGCGGAGAGAATAGAGAAAAAAGTTACAGGACATTACTTGCTTTTACATTCATTAAAGTATAAAAACAGGAATGTCATCAGAATTTTACATGACACCTATTACAATTTGGCAAAAGGAGGGCCCTAAAATATCTTTAGACATTTCAAGCCAAGAGTTAAGTACAGGGCTATATATTACCAGGTTTTTCTGTAAAAATCTCTTATATTTCCTGCCTAGCATATTTGTTTATCCTATGTGCGAATAATTGTTAAAATAATTAGCAATTTTTTTATGCGTCAGTAACCAATACGTCTTTTCAATTAAAATGTTCTCTGAAAGACACGAACGTAAACGTTGCTTAATTTGAAGATGAATTTTAATCTTTGAACGGTTACGCAATACTTTTTAGGAGCTTGACATAGAAGGTAAAACGTTAGTGGCAACAAGAATGGGGATTTCGGAGGACGCTGGGAAGAATTAGAAGAAGAGTATGTTAGAGGAAAGACATGGACTATGTCTATCAGTAATTATTGAGTTGACTGCAGTACAGGAACCGTGAATGAGAGGATCTTGTATGGGATTTACGCCTGTTTCGTAATTCCGTCTATCTTGAGGCGAACAGATCAATCGTTAATCCCTCAGACGCCGCATGTAGCAACCCTCGAGAACTCGTTGGAACCTGTAGGAGTTTGAGGCCGCCCTCAACAAATTAACTTCTGAAAAACGGGTTTAAAATATTAAGTTTATCCTGCCCGTAATCTAAGCGAAAGTGCCTTGAAATTCCTCCTGGAATTCTCTTCACTGTACTCATAAATCCCCTTATTCTCCTATATTGAAAAGGAAAGCAGCATGTTTTCCCAAAAGCTGATACATGCCTATCCACCACACGGTTTCACATTCCAGCAACTGCATTAGTAATTAAGGAAACCTTATTGTGTATTTATTAACGATTTGTTAAACGACGTTTTTCAGTACTTCGGACTACATGACGTCAATGACTTGATGGTCTTCTTTTAGGTTTCTGCACCATGTAGTAATTTAACCACTATAAAATGCAGCATCACATTTATCCGAAACGTCGAAATATGTTACATTCCGACATTTTGGAGAAACGTGCTCTTCTTCTGTCCTTAGGGTGACTGAATCCGTTCGGCTTGATGCTGAACCAATCCAGTTAGCCTGAACATTGAGAAACTACGTTTCTGCGAAACATCGGAACATTCAATCACTGAACTGCAGAGAAACCCAACAGAAGACCTTCATCTGTTCAACAGTCATCGTGAAACCCCCATAATAACGTGTTTTTAAAAGGTAGTATTTTCAGTAAACTAACAATGTTACCCGTCCCGATGTAACCTGCCATTCATGTAAATACACTCTTTTCTCCTGACACAAACCTTAATAATGTGTTGTTAGACTGAACGTTGTATATTTATATTATTAAAATGGATGTGATGTGCAAGAAACATTCGTGGCCTGGACAGTTATATATACCAACATAAGCACATAAATTGTATAAAATTACATGCTATCCATAAACATGAACCCTCCTACATGTTTCAGCGATAAATCGCCCTCCTCAGGGAAACGTTAGTACAAAGGGTATATGATATTAATACAGTGAATTTACATATACGTGTACAATGTTAAAATGTATAATGACAGCTATAAATTTAATAATGTGAACAGTATGATGGTACGATGCTGACAAATTATGATGGTATGATGCTGACATAGTCTTGGTTACAATTTAACATTTATATGTAAATTTGATGTATTAATATCACATATTCATTTGTACTGACGTCTCCAACAGGACGGCGATTTATCGCTGAGATTTCATGCATACAGAAAATTTGTAATTTTATAAAACTTTGGAGCGTAAGTTGTTATACATAGATGATTATAATCACAATGCACGTTATGAATTGTATTAAATATGTGGCCTAATTTTAGGTACTTACCTTCCCAGACTTTGCCTCCAGGGACTCAGGAAAACTAATGTACACATGAAATCTGCCCTCTTCTGGGCTACTGCGCAGCGAGTAGTGTTAATTACTTACCGACGACTCGGGAAAACCTATCGGTCCCATCTTTAAGGGTCACTTGAAGATGGGATTCATAGATTGTCCCGAAACGTCGGTACGAAATTGGCACTACTTGCTGAGCAAAAGCCCAGAAGAGCGCAATTCTTATCTACTTCCCGGCGGAAGCTTGAAATCACGCATAATGTACAGTTGTGTTAAGATTTCCGACCTCCAGGCTCAGATCTTAAAACGTGGCCTCCCAGATAAAAAGCTTTTGATCTCGATCTTCGGTCGGTAATTACTGTTGCGTTCGGCAGACCGTTAGAAGACTTAAAGGTTACTGTCCCGGGGGTTGTGACCGCATGTTTTGACTTAAGTGTATCGATGTTTCAATGTCAATCCCTACCTCCACTTTCCAAGGAGCTACCGAGAAGCTTCTACCAGAATGAGTGGTGTGACGTACCACAGTTACTGATTTGGCAATCCAAACCTCAGATAATTTGGACTGCGTTGCCCCCACATTAATTTAGCTTTTAGATTAGAATAGAACGACCTGCGGTCGATTTTTGGCAGATACATTTGATTTCTCTCCACTTGACACATCCGCAGCTGCCGCTTCAGATTTCCCTTCACCTCTCTGTGACCTCCCTCACTGTAACTGAAGAAGATCCCTGCATGGAGCTGAAATGTCAAGTCATAATATTTCGTGCTGTAGGCCTTCCTGTCTCTTTGTATCACTTATTATTGGATGATGTGTTGAAATCTTAAAGTTCAGTAGTGAAAACATAAATATTCTGTTAGCACTCAGGACCTCCACATTTCCGCCCAGAGAATATGGTTATATAAAGAACCAAACCAACTAAACAAACTTATAAATGACTTTCTTCGTCTATATATCAAATGACTACAACCAGTCTTTTCCTCTAAATTGATACTAGCTATTTCTGGCAAAACAGACTGCGTGTTTCCATTTCCAGTTTCTATCCGAAGACGTCATGAGAACAACCCTCAGGGCAGTTGTAGGGATTTTAAATCTAGACTGCAAACAATTAAGAAAATTGTATTTATGTCTGTGGTGAGATGTCAGGTCAGAACCATTTGGAGTTTTTTTTTTATCTAAATAAATGGACAAGTTTAGATATTTTTCTGTTGTCCATAAATTTATGTCAGACATTTTAGTAGTCAACATTTGATTTTCGTAAGCTGATGGATAAGATTTTGCTAAGATTTCGCTTGCTGGCATTTTCCACATTATTATTTTAGAATATAATCCAGCAAAAATTTAGAAACGATCCTGACCAATCTGCATCCTCCATCTTCAGAATAGAATATCGAGGTTGAAGGTCGTTCTGAAACGTCTTTAAATTTCTGACAGACATAATGTTGCGAGATCACAAGAGAACAGTTTTAAGAGTTACCGGCATGACAACTTGAAACTTTTCACTCAGGATTTATGTGTTTTATATGACTCAGAAAAAAAAAATATGTAATTTTCTCGACGTACAAACTAATGTGTCTTTAAATGGAGATGCAACGTTAAAACAGTGAGGCAGGAACTGAAGTTTGAAATGTATTAAAATATTGTGCGTAGCGAAGGAGTTTGCCATCTTTAAACAATAAAAATGTTGGTTTTTAAAGGCGATATACTTTTTTCCAAATAAGCTTCATAATGCACTAGAGATGTTACAGGTCCGATGACAATGGAGCAATATTGACCGTATAGTTGGATGAGTAACCGTGAACAGGACCAAATATTGACATTGCTAAAGCTGCATATATCCGAATCACTGGTTCAAAATACATAGTGTGTGTGTGTGCCTCGGAAACACAGGAGGGAATATTCATGGAATTAAGGCCAGTAAGCTCCACGCAGCATTTTAATTCTTCGTACCCTACAGATTTTTGTGGCACTGTTTGGAAAATTATTTTGTGTTAGATTTAATATTGCCACAAATACTCAAAAAAAGTGGAAAGAGTTTGACTTTTTAAAAATATTTAAATTTATCACAAAAATTACGTTCCATTGTTCCGTGGAAATAATATTGAATTATTTTATTCACGCACTTCATTTCAAATCCTATGTCAAAATGCTTATGTTGCAGCTCCATTAGAAAGGCAGTCAGGTTAATCTGCTTGGGGGGGGAAAAAAACACTCTTGAATATGGCGGTCACACGTAAAATCGTAACACAACATATAGGTGAAATACAGAATTTTTTAATGTTAGAGAATATGACACATATGGTAACCACTATGCTTTAAAAGATTAATATAGGAAAAGCACGTGGAAATAACTGACAGTCTCAACCGTTGTAAAGATGAGAAATTGCAAAGTACTCATACAACTGAAATTCATTTATTTACATTGCATATTCCATGGAACAGTCTTTCTTGCGACACACGTAGTTTCCGCACATAATGGAACCGAAATTTGGTTATTTTATGATGATGGAGTGCTTTCCTTAACAGATCCTAAGAAAATTCCAATCTACAATACCCCAACCACTTTTTTACGATCGATTTTAATGTTGTTTTCTCGCCTGCGTGTAGGTTTATCATAGTGTGTTTTCCCTTCATGGTTCCTGAACGAAATTCTGTACCTATTTCATACCTCTCCCAGCCGTTCCACAAACACCGATCGCTTCTCTACTATTTGTTCATCCTAACTACATTTGGTGCACAGTATCAATCATGCAGCTCCTCATTATGCAAATTTGCCAGCTTCCCTCTACTTTCCCCTCAACATACATGAACAATATTCCGTTTATTTGTCTGTGGTTCGTCTAAAAATTAAGAATGTACTGCTGTTTAAGTCTTTCCAATGCGCTTTCTCAGCTTCGTCGCTTTTTCTTCCCTCCCTCTGCGTCACTCCCTTTCTAACATGCTGTTCGCATCTCCTTGATTGATTTACACTTCTGTATTTTCCTTTGACTTTCACGTTCAATATATTCTCTACAGTTTTATCTCCTTTGAGTTCCAAGATGATACGCAACACATTTCTCTCAAATGTAATTATACTTTATTTTTCACATTACATAACAGACCTCGACTAATTTTTTATCTTGGTTTCTTCTGTTCTATTTCCATTCAAGTCTATATGTTGTTTCCAGATTGTTCTGTCATTTCGTTTTCCTGTACAGACTGAAGCCTCGCTGTTGGTCAGATGCACGTCCATTGCGCCGTACCCAATATCGATAACCAAATCTCAAAACCAATAACACTGGAGGCTCGGCCCATATCGACACTTAAGTGTACTTGTGCGGAATATGTTAAGAATGACGAAATAAATGTGTTCACGCACGAATACACACACATACTCACATACACATTACACATTACACAGACACACACACACAAAGCCTCTTAGTTCAAGTCATACGAATAGTTGAGACTTCCTGAATGTAAATAAGTGCTATTGAGTTTGAAATCGCAAATCGATACAGATAGCATGCTTCATCCCAGGCACACCCAAGTGTTACATTTGCATTATTGGTTATTGAAAGTTAGGTAGAAAGTAGGAAAAATGATGCTCTTTTAGTGACAAGGTTAGATCACTTTTTGTACACCTTTTCGAGTTCTTTTGTAATACGCAAGACCTCATAAACGCTGGTTGATGCCTTCCAGCAACAGGTTACCGACTGTTGCCTTGTCCTGATTAAGAAAGTTACATGATTAGTTTTATTTCCGATGTTTCACGCTTTACAATGTGCATTTGTATTGACGTTGCACAGAATTCTTGATTTGTGGTGACAATATATTAATTATTCGTTCTGTGTTGGCTTCGTGAATTTTATACATATTGTTATCTAAAGTTTCCTGGTATAAATATCATACTGAATTTCTTGGTTATTTTGTCATTATGTTTTATGCGACGGGTTACTTTGTGGATAGAATATGGAAATGTAACACACCAGAGGAAGAAATATGATGCTTTTTATGTTACGGGAGACAGAGTTGATTGGTACTGAGTTTTAATTGAAAAATCTAAGGGAAGGAGCAACTTGAGAGATCTAGACATAGAAAATATTGATATGTACCTTAAACAGTTGATGTGAGGATTTGAAGTGGGTTATTGCGGTTTAGGGTACGATGAAAAGGCGGGGTTTTATGGGCACGGTGATGAAAATTAGAATTTCGTACAATCGCAGTCCAATTATGTGCTTCCTATACAGTTCCAAAGTAACCCTGTGTAGCTGTGGAAGGTGTTCAAGGTCACTGCACCACACACACATATGTCAAGAACAGACAATTAAAAAAATAGTTGTAGCAAAAATATTACAAGAATGAACAAATAAATAACAGTGCCAATATTACAGTAGCTTTCGCAGGATGACTACTCAAAGAAAACATATATATAATTTCTCACTCCCTATCTCAACGTAATCAATAAATAAAACGATAAATTGCACATCGCCGTAAGCGCATGTCTTAAACCAAACTCCAAACTTAATTCCCTTACCACAGTTGAAGAACTTCGTTGCAAGCTCTTCTTACATGAAATAAGTTGTAAATCGCAGGCCGAGGCAGAATTGAAGCAGCTGTTGCTTCAAGTATTTCAAAAGTAAAAATAAGGAGGGTAAACAAAGGAGTATGGAGCAACCAGAAAACTCGTTATGCAGTGAATCACAATCTGTATCATAATCAACGTCAGCATTACGTCACATTTAAAACGCGGAAATCTGAGTGATCATTCACTTCCGAATAAGGAGTTCGATCCGTGCATCTACTTAGTATTTTAATTACAACAGTAAGAACTTTTTTTAAAGTATTTTGAAAACATTTGTGAATAGACAGAAATTTGGAAAAAGTGAAATGACAGTTTGAATTTTTTTATATACAGATTAAGATGTCGGAATGCCCCCTAAAATGTAAAAGGAATCTCATAATTTCCCATAAAAAAAGATAAAAATTTATTCTCTGATTTTTTCTTGGAAATCCTCTTATCAATTTAGTTGAATTTAAGTCACGAGAAAGGTGAAGATATTTGCCTGTGTGAGGGTACAGCTCAAATCTGGCCAAGACCGCATCATTGTTGAGGTTTCTAGATAAAACACTCACGCACCACTCTCGGTAGGACTCCTCCGAACGAGTGATCAGTCCATCGCAGGGGTCGCTTCCTACACGACACAAATATACACAAGAGACCAATATCCTTGCTGTCGGTGGGTTGGAACCCGCGACCAAAGTAATTAATTGTCCGCAGACCTAAGCCTTAGATCGCACGGCCACCGGAATCTGCAACTTTAAGGTAAAAAATTCGTAATTTTCTTGCGCGGTGGTTCATAAAACAATTCAATATTAGGAAATTACCACCAAATAACAAGTTATTATTCGCCAGTTATTTCTTCAGATTCTTGATGCTATTTGTATAAGCTTGGTAAAAGTAATCTAAAATTTGAAGCCTGTGAAACAAAAAACTTACCAGAACTGGATTCCTGCCGGACACCAAATCAGAGTCACCACTGAAGGATAATTTACTTTCTTTTTGTATGAGAATTATATGAAACCCATAAGTATATTTTATGGGAAAATGTAAAGCTTCTGTCTGTTGCAGCAGGCGATACTTGTTATAAATGGTACCTATTAAAGGATTAGGAATAGGCAATAAATTTGGGATAAGGGTAATGTTGCTTAATTTAAAATCACGAGAACCGTAACTTCAGATAAACACATTTTATCATATAGATACCTTAATTAAAGGTAGAATATTTCCAAGATAGGAGATAAGAAAAATGTAGACACCCAAACTTTCTGCATGTAAGATTTCAATTCCAAACTATATTTGTAAACATTTAGTATAAACGGAAGGAAATTATTAGATTTCCTCAATTTCATGTTAATTTGTATTTTTTTTAATGAGTTCATCACTCGCATGAAATTTTGCGCTGCATGGTTTGTAAGAGAGAGTGTCTGGAAAGAACAAATATAAGTAGAGAGTAAGCTTGTAAGGAATAGAGGAAAGTAGAATATGTGCTTGGAAAGCAAAGGCAAGTAGACAGTGTGCTTGGAAAGAACAAATTTATATAATTAGACAGAGTGCTTGGAAAGGCCAAGGGCAACTTGACGGTGTGATTGGGAAAAACAAAGACAAGTAGACAGTGTGCTTGGAGTACATTTGACACATGTAAACGCGGAAGGTTTCTGTTTAAAATTGTGGCGAATCCAAACATTAGGATACGTGCAGTATCTTCAGAGAGGCGGCGTTTATTTCGAAATTTTGCACACTATCTCCTCTTCTAGATGGTATCATGTTCTAGAACTTCTTGCAGTAAATTAATAAGACTGTTTACATAAATATACGTACAAAATAATCGCCCTAAATTGAACGATAGATATTTTTGTACAAATTACCAAATATGACAAAGAAAATACATAGAAAGATTTATTACTTTAAACCACAAAAAAAAACCATGAGATTTGGGGGTTTACTTGTACATGAGTACCGGGTGTTGCTAACTGAATTGAAAAAGAATCACATGTTGGAAACACTACATCTACTAGGCTCATACTTTGGAGTTCCAGTTTCAGTATGACGTAAGAATTCATGCTCGTGTATTCATGGCGAGTGCCGACTATAAATTATCCTGTAATTTCTGAAATCTTCGGTTAAAGTCTTCGAAGCACGAGAAATATGCAGATATTTGAAGTGACCCAGGTAGTGGCTTGACACTGCATTACAGTTTCACTTCTGGCAGAGAGTGATGTTTTTGTGCGTGTGACTGACGTTGTGTTGGTCCCGAGCACGGCGCAGCATAATGCGGTTGCAGTGGGGGAGTACAGACACTTTCGTTAACCTTTTAAAGCCTAGTGGTTATTTCACGTACCAGTAGGTTTAACATTCAAAAATTCTACATGGTGCTCAAATTATGTTTAAATGTTCTGTATGGACTTTCACCTTGTACAGCCTTAAAGTATGGTACCCGAGGTGGAGAGTGTTTACTGCGCGGTACGAACTTAGTCCTTATACCGTATCAGGGGCGCTGATAAGTTCTTAGCCCGACCAGGAAGGAAAAAAAGCTAATGTTTCTGTCAGAATGGCGTGAAATTCCTTCGGCGCCTTGCCTTGCAGAAAAAAATAACTTGATGAAAGCTCGCGTCTGGATGTTGTTGAAATCGCGCGTCCCTGACATGCTTCCGAGCTTGTTTACTTCCTGGTTGAGCTAAGAACTTATAAACACCCCGGTATAAACCGGACACGTTTCGTCTTTGTAGGGTTAAAGTACATATGTTCTTTTATTTCCAGTTGGAGCTCTTGTACATGCCAGCACATTCGACGATAATTCACGTGCCTTGATAGACATATATTAAGGAACTCCCGTGGTTCTCAGAACCAATATGTACCAGTACGTATCAATAACATTAATAAGTTTACGCAAATTATGCGATTTAAACCTTTGGTCACGTTACGGAACACTAGATTGAATATAAAAAAATCTATGTATTTTCCATTTGTACATTATTTCCAGAACAATTCATAGCGACGTACCGCTGGGAAAACTGTCAGCAAATTCTGAACGATACGATTTCCCTTTAAATATGGCCACAGGTGGAATTATTTTGCCAACAGCATTTCTGCGGTTCATGGTATTAGGTTTTGGGGTACATGTTTTTGTGTCCCCTCTCGGACTGCAATGCTTGGTCAGTTTGCTACTGAGCTGGCGGCCGGACTCCTTTTTCATGATACCACTTTTTTCTATGACTTATCATACGAGTAGTAAAATAAAATAAATTAAAGTATAGTATTCAAAAAGTCTTGTTGATTGAAGCCATCGCAGCCAGTCAAAAAAACACCCCCGTATTTTCTTATTATTTTTGATGTGCACAAACGGAATGCTATGAACCAATCAAAATCAGACCTTTATCGTTTATTGAGAAGATATGTATTATTCTGTTTGACTGTTCACAATTGAAGGCGTCTCTTCTAAGAGCATCTCACTCTGCTCTGAATACACATGCAGATAATTTCAAAATAATCAACAGAATCGTGTGATTTTGATCCTCGGGATATATGGGTTCTTCTCCGTTATTCCTTAACTTCGTGTCCTAACCACACTTCAACCTTCTTTGAAGGTAATAAAGAGGCACCTGAAACAGCTTTACAACATGTGTCTAATTCCATCCTTACAGGAGGTCTAATAGACGTCTGCATATCATTTTCGTTCCACACACACTGGATCTTCTTTGAACAGTTCACCATATAAACAAAATATAAAGATTTTCCACCATAAGCGGAAAGTTATGTGTGAAGATTACAGAATAATGACCATGCTCACTCAAAATTTGTGAACAATTCAACCAAAATACAGGTTTAAGGTCCTCAGATTTTAGCTCCAGTGTATTGATGAAAATTTTCGGTGTTATTTGAGAATATGTATATTATTTAAAATTCTAAAACTTTAACTTTAAAACGCTCCTACATGTTTCGATTGTAAGATCATCCTCAGGGAGCATACACTGTTCCTTGCTAAAGTTAAAGTTTAAAAACACTTAGTGATTAACTTCGTTATGTTAATTTGGTGCTGTGGCAGCATGTCGTATGTTGTGTGTGGGTCGTACGCTGTTGAGAATGAGCCTGGCTATGGATGTGCGTCTTGTGTTGTATAACGTGAGAACACCGAGCTAAAGTTATTACAGACAAATGCAGCAGTATGGTTTAAAAAGATGTGCAAGATTAAACAACTAAAACCGAATTACATCAACATCAAGATTAATTGACAAAATTCACAAGACTAGAAAACTACAATCAATGTAGTCAGGTTCAGAACAAACCAAAAACAGCCAGTCTCACGTTATACAACACAAGACGCACACACATAGCCAGGCTCATTCTCAACAACGTACGACCCACACACAACATACGACATGCTGCCACAGCACCAAGTTAACCTAACGAAGTTAATCACTAAGTGTTTTTAAACTTTAACTTTAGCAAGGAACATTGTATGCTCCCTGAGGATGATCTTATGATCGAAACATGTAGGAGCGTTTTAATGTAAAAGTTTTAGAATTTTAAATAATATACAATATATCTGTGTATTAGTTGGTGTGTTAATTAAATTATTCTATAAAATGCAAGGTGCAACGATAAAGATGGTTACCTGAGAGGTTACGGAACCGACTTCTTTCAATGACGCAGAATACATCTTTCAGAATTACCAAAAAAATTACATTCGGTATGTAATTAAGTGTGGTAAAGACATACAATACAGAAAGAACTCTTGCAAAGCTTTCCACGTAGAGACATTTTCTGCTGTTATTTGTTTCTACAAAATGCCGTGCAACAACATACCACTAAATTCAACCAGTGCTGTAGTTAGAATTTTTATCCCTTGACGGTAGCAGCTTCTTGAGGGTGTCTAGAGTTTCTTACAGAAACCGAGTGCTGAAGCTGATCTATGGTTAAATATTGTGTTCGTTTCGACGAGAGTAGGGAGAGATGCTGGCTGCTTAGGATACTTTAACGACTTGCGGATTCTGTAAAAGTTGGGAATCTTATACCTAGCTGTCTACTTCTCAGCAGGGATCCTGACTCGCTGGAGTTTGTTTGCTATATCGGGGAATTTTAGCATAATTTTCACCGGATATCTCGTCGTTGTTTTCCTGAATATTGGAGCATATTTTAAAACGCTTAGGCCTCAACAGGGAAATGTACAAACTACAACAATAGCGGTAGTTTTAATGAACTCGCAACATTTCTGTCTTTCAAGATAAAGATTGTCGTCAATATACCTACTAATATTTACTGCATGTGAAGACAAATTGACACTAAACATTAGGCACAACGCAAAACAGAGGGAAAAAAAAGATGACGAAAAGATTAAATTATTCTGCAAAAACATGGAAAACGAAAGCATTTATATTGGGAATCTCATGTATGTTCCTGTAATGTCTACAGTACATTTGGTAGCTGAGAGGGAACAGGCTGTGCGTATTTCTGTAGCAC
>Ga0131853_10006470_pt1 | contig 21146 bp, 14 predicted proteins | sample TergutLab28metaG_FD_92764 | JGI IMG/M metagenome (GOLD analysis project Ga0131853, IMG submission 92764) | Labiotermes labralis P1 segment gut microbial communities from Petit-Saut dam, French Guiana - Lab288 P1 (version 2) (version 2) | ecosystem: Host-associated > Arthropoda: Insects >...
AATAAAATAAAATTAACTAACTCAGCTTCATAAAAATAGGCGGATTTTCTTCAAACTTGTGGAACGGGTAGATGGATTCATTCTTAAATGTGTACTTTTTATTTCAATGTTTTATCTTTAAAAATGTATGAAATACAGTGGATTTCTGCATGTGCAAAAATGGCATTTAAAGTGGAAAGTACCTGGCCATCAGTGGCTACTTTGGGATTCCAATCCCTTGCTAAATAACATAATCCCTTGCTAAATAACATCTTCTGGGTTCTTACAACACACAGAGGGACAAGTCTGTTCTCATATTTTATATGAACATGCTGCCTCCACCTTCAGCGTAACTGAACTGGTACCAATAGATGCTTATGTGACTGGGAGGAGAAAATGTGCCATGCTGAACTGGGACATTACACCATGCAGAATAACCCTGATAATTACAATTTTGTTAACACCCACCATGACACACTTACATACAAAATAAATCCTTTTTATATTGCCTAACCTCTCCTTGGGGTAAGGACCAATTTCATATACTTTGAATATGGAAGGAAATCATGTAAGATAAGAATGAAGTCTGTTATGATGTAAAAAGTCCCAAGTGCTGTATTACCAAACTTATTCAGCCTTCTGACTAACATGTGATAAGTTGATAAGTTATCTGTATCACTTGCCCTAGTTAAAACATAATATTCCAATTGCACATTTATGCTGCCAGTAATCCGTAGATTAAACACAGGAGGGAAGCAACCATGAGTCCCATCAAGCTTTCACTATTAAACAATAAATAAATGAAGTCCTCAACATGTACAGTAATTTGTACAGTAATTTATTTTATCACAATGTAAATCAACTTATGTATTTCCTATGTACTTCCCAAGAAAAGCAGTATGATTACTATACAGTTCCCCCAGTCCAGAAACCATATCAGTTAAAAAACTTCAACCGAAAAATTAAACTGATTTCTAGGCTGTGGTGAACCTGCTGTCACTGAAAACTGTGTATTCACTGTCACAACAATCACAGCTATGTGACTGTCATGCCACACATAATTTTTATCACAGTGATTTGACACAATATTACAAGTTCTCCATGTTTTATAATTTAATAATATTACTTATAATATAGTATGCATCTAAATACAAATGGTGCTATGTGCTCTAAGTCTTGGGTTTCTGACATGCAGAAGTATCAGAAATGAATATTAATGCTCACATAAACTGCAATAAAGCAGAAATAATGTTAGCAGACTATCACAGCATAAAGTACAAAATAACACAATACTCATGCAAAAGCAATCGGTATGTTATGCAATCAGAATATTCTACATGTGCAACATATTAAGTAGTATCACATCCTAGATCCTATCTTACTTCAAGAGCACAGAAGAGCTACGTTTTCTTATATGCACTTAACGTTTTAAATACAAATACATTATTTTTTTTAGCTCTGAAGGTTTTGTAACTAAATTCAATTGTACAGAACCTGTTGGTTTTCAAATCACTGGCAACACTGTTTGCGAACACTGTCTGCATTCACAGTTGGCTTCACATCAATCTGCTCAACATTGTGTGGTCTGATCGTATCTCCCTCAGGAGGATCACGGATTTGCTTCTGGGATACAATCCGATAGATTTCTGCCACGGAAAAACCAGACAAAAAACAAAACATAAGAATGTCTTCAAAATAAAATAAGGTGTACTAAAATTTTCTCATGGATGCAATGGGAAGCACTCAAATATTAACTTCACACTCCATTCCTAATGTAAACAGTAACAGTGAATAAGATAAATACAAATTCTCTGCACATTAAATTAGTGAAGTATAACCTCAATGTATGTCAACAGTTGGCTTACAGATAATACTGCACATATATCTCTATGCATGTTTATGACCTAGTACTTTAGTAAAACTGCAATTTCTTTCAGCATCATTACTATACATCATTTCAGAACCCAAAAGCACGTGGCACTAGTGTCACTCCCATCCACAAGTTCACATGTCCACCATGTCCACTAAAACATGTGTGGCATGATCTTTAGTTTCATGAAACATCGCCAACCAGTTCAGAAAATGGAATGGGGGGCACACAGAGACTCCATGGTGATCTCACTAGGACACTTATTTCATTTTGGGAAGGATAATATGATAAAAAGCCAAAATATAACCATGAAACAATGTAAACAAACAATGTACTTCAGTTCAATTACTATTTCAAATGACACATTTCTTATCCTTCCAGCCAATCTCCAACAGCCAACCCCCAAACAAGGTAACAAATTTTTAATTTAAAATTACTATGTGATATTCTTCAAAAGCAACATTTTCTGTCTACCTCTCAAGCTTGAACAATTTCTGCCCTCTATGTACATCCAAGCCAATAGTTAGTTAACAACTACACCTTGCGTGTAAAATTAAAACACATGTACACACTGCCTTTCTGCATCGCCAGCCTCACATAAAATACCAAGGTATACAATTGCAGTTTATGTAATAACACTAAATTCACAGACCATGTGGCATCAAATGAAATGCAATAATGTTATTGATTTGTGACTGCCTATTTCTGGAACTGACTTACAGGGAGCAGCTGCATCCATTCTGACTCCGTACCTGTGATACTGACAAGCAAGCCATCACAGACAGACAGGACACAGTCAAAAAAAGCTGTCCCTGTGCATGATATGGGGGAGTGGAGGTATAGTTCCACTCATCCATAAACTCAGCACTAGTTGCAGGTAAGTGATTAGTTTCATGCCCCAGCTGCTGTACCTCAGGAAAAAACATTACTAGTTCCCACGGATTAGGAGTCTGTGAGGGTCCCAGAAGTGGGCTGGACTCTTCAGAAAAGAGGAAAGTATGTTGCTGCTGTCCAGCCCATAGCTAAAACCACTGTACTGACCAAGTATCCCACCTTCTTGGAATCAGAAAGGTCTGGTAAAACAATACATATGTAACAACCAGGAAACAATCTGAGTGTGCACTTTCAAATCACAAATTATCACGTCCAGGTGTATAATATGTGGACAACATGCAACGACCTACAGTTAGGCTGTGAAGGATCGAGCTACCATGCAACAGAAAAGAATGAAATTCAGGCATTATCTGCTAATACCATATGTGTAATCTATAGAAAGGTAAGTCAATACATGAATGCAAAATGACAAAAATTTTATCACAAGAAAAAGAAATGAAAATTTATCACAAAATAATATTAAATCCATGCCGTAACATGTAGCCCCAACTCTCTAATTGTTAAAATATTACCTTTCTACCACACTTGTTTGCTGCCTACATCACCAACACTTGGCACAACACTGTGTAAAAACCAAGATTGGCAATGTACATATAACATAAAATAGACGTGCGTTCATTCAACCGTTGTTGCAGTGGAAAAGCAATAAGTATTATAAATTCGCAGTGCCACTTTGTAGCTGTAGGTATCCAGCATGAAAGATGCATGTTCTATATAGCCATCTATGGCCTGTCTGGCTCTACAATATTTTTTCTGCATTATCTCATAAATGGCACAATTTAAAAAAAAAAGTTACTGAACATGAAATGTTTGTTTTGATTTTCTCTATAACATCTGTCCAAAACACTTACCATTCTAAGAAATGAACGAGATATGATCAAAAATGTATACTGGTCTTCACATAAAGAACCCGTTATTCTGGTCAGATTTTAATGTAACTTGAATTTTCTTGACCAATTTTAAAAAATACTTAAATATCAAAATTCATTAATATCTGCCCAGTGGGGGCCATGTTGTACCATGCAGACAGACATGTACAGACAGACAGCCACACATGATGAAGCTAGTTGCTTTTCACAATTTTGTGAACCTTCAGGAAACTGTGAAGGTCATGACGCACAGTAGCCACCGTCTAATGTGAGGTCATGTTGCTGAATGTGCATCAAGAGACTGACAAAAATGATGAAATCCCTCAAATCCAGACTGCCAAACTCATGGGCAACATTCAGCCTGGCCTACTACACACCTAAATCTATAATGTGTACACTAAACTAGGAATTCATCATTCACCTATTTATCACACTATGTTACCAAACATAGAGGCCAGAAACAATATTCATGTACTGTTTGAATTTCATTTTCAGAGTCCTAAATGCTTCTTGTTCACACAAGATAGCAGTGTTACACAGGATTCTGGAAGTGTAATACAAATGACACACAGTTTGGAAGACCTACCTTACACAGCATTCATAATGCAACATACCACACATTCATCACATCACTAATTAAATAAGTGTCCTATGGTGAATGGAGGTAGGATTTCAGTAAAGCAACTGATCTGTTAAGACTTTACTTCATGCCAAATAAAGTTCATTAACATTGATTACCACAATTCACATGAATTTAAACAATGCAGATACCAACAATGGATGTTTGAATCCATTTAGGTAAGAGAAAGTGTGTTTGTTTCTGGTTTATTTAATGATGCTAATTATAAACAGCGAGTCATGAATTATGGATATACCTGTAGATAATTATTTCCTAGGTCTTTTTATTCAACAAAACATGTGTCCAATTTTGAATGGATACATTCAGAGTTATAACCACTTGAAACTTAAAATGTCAGTTTAAGTAAAAAAGACATGGAATAAAATAATAAACACATTACCTGTTAAATTTAACATCAAAATTAAACTTCAAGAAATTGTCTTTATCTACTTCACATTCACACATGCTTAAAGACGAATTCCAAAAATCCCACCCACAGCTGCCATGCATCTCACTCACCATTCAGTTGTGAAAAGTGTACATGCTGTGTTCCAGTATGTTGCTTCTACCTCACCCAATTATGAACCTACTACCATAACCAGCAAGATACTCCAAACTGCAATGACTAACATCCTCATTGCCCAAGTCAGTGGCAAGGAAGACACGAAGTGCAAGATATAAACTCGAGGTTTGTTTATATCACCCATCATATGGCAGTTGAACAGAGCATGTTGAAGGTCATGTGATTAATAAGAGTGCATTTGTAAGAATTAAAAATGCCAGTACCACCACAACCATCAAGAATAGGACCCATGTTGTTAGTTGATCGTGAAGACCTAGAAAATCATCTCCTACAGTTGTATCCATAACTCATTAATCACACTGTATAGTGTTGCATGTAGGATGATCAGTGAACAATAAACTGGACAGGACAAAGAAGTGATAGCAGCCTAATCTGAGGTAACAGCCCAGCAAAATATCTGTCAGGATGGCCAGTTTCTCAGCTGAGATCAAAACACACTACTGTACTACTGGAGTCACCTTGGTCGAAGCATGAACATGTATTCAAATATGGGGTACACACTGCCCAGACACATTCTCTGTGACTATGCACACTGCTTCTCCTTTTTTTCCAGTCACAGAGGTCTGCTGTTGCAAAGTCCACCACATGCTATACACAACAATGTAATCACTGTGTTCCAGTCGACATTCAAACCACAATTTCATGTTTTTTTTTGTACTGTCCTGCCCAAATGCCTGTACAAACAGTGCCATATTATAATTGATTTTATGTGTCTCCAACCTTTTATTTTCCCATGATTTACATTTCATATCCCTAGTCATGACTATGAAATTCACCCAACTTTACAATTCTCAGTTTAGTTTATTTGTGCTATGACAAACTAACAGTAGAAACACTGACTAAAAATGGTGTCCAGCTTAGCTAGCAACATCTGTGATATCTCCCCAAACTAAATGCTGAAACAGGTAAGGAAGTTTCTGTACAGACTACAGTAGTTTAAAAGCAAAGACATCAAATTTCAACTCACTCACCAGTCAATAGCAAATCATGATACAAGAATTACTGCCTTGTGTCTTTAGTCATAGACTTTACATCAATTTTGACAGACCAAATTACACTGTGGACTGAGAAAAGTAAAGAGTGAAATATTGATTTAAAAAAAAAAAAAATCATTTATGGTGGGTGACAAAACAAATTTTAACACATTACGATGTACGTACTGGAAAAGGGTTGATATGGCATCATGAGACCTTCAATAACCACATTAAACACTACTGTAAAAAAATGGTGAAGCAAATGAAAGAAGTTACGTCCAGTATAGGACTTCATCCAATCAAAAGAAATTATTGAAATACTCACTGCAGTACAAATAGGAATCTGTTGTTGCTGCATGGTACATGCAAGCACATGCAAATGATGCTTCCACATGTAAATACTATCAGAAGAAGGCCTTGAAGATCACTGCTCCCTTGGGAGCAGACTACTTTACAGATTCTAATGGTGGGATCAACAGACTTAGAAGACACAACACTGTTGCTAGCAATCTAGATGGTGAAAGCAGGAGTGTTGATTCAAAAATGGTAATGACTGGAAATACGGCCAACAACTGGCAGGTGTTAAAGAATGTGGCCTCTGTGACATGATGACACAGGTCTATTTTTCAATCAACAATGCCATAATAAAAGTCTTATTTTTTGTGGAGACCTCTATCATGGTGGAACAAAATCAAAACAGTAGACCAGTGCTCCTTGCATGTAACGCTGATGGCAGTGATGAACTACTGCCACTTCAAATTGGTAAATATGCTTGCTTTAGATGGCGCAGTTAGTTGAGACACTGCACTACAAGCCTGAAGGTCACAGGTTCAATTTCCGATGGCATCACTGGAATTTTTTCATTGATATAAAATACTTCCCACTGCACTATGGCCCTGGGGTCAACAGAGCCTCCAACAGAAATGAGTAACAGGAATATTTCCAGGGGGGTAAAAGGGGCTGGTGCATAGGGCTAACAACTTTACCACCTTCATGTGCCAACTGTCTTGAAATATGGGAGCCTCCTGGAACCCTCAGGGCCTGTCCAGACCTTTAATGGGATTGCTTTACCTTTTTACAATGCTTTAAGAATATTAAATATTCCCACAAAATATGACTTCAATACAATTTACTGGATAGCCAACAGTAAATTTTAAGATTAACATACACAACTAGACAGGAAAATGGGTGTTAAATATCAAACATTCCTGCTTCTCACTGATAAATGTGCTGCTCACTAAAAGAACATTTCTCATGAACACAGTTCTGTTTTCCCAGTTAACTCTATCAATCAAGTACTGCCTTTAGACTTGGGTATCATCCATTCATTTAAGTACCATGATAGAAACAGAGCATTCCAAATGCTGTCACAGTGACAGAGAACTGACTGCTCCTAGATGCTGCACACACAATGCTGGTTGTACTGTCTGCTATGCACTTCGCAGCAGCAAACTGGAAACTGATAACTCCAACTGGTACTATCAAGAACTGCTCTGAAAATTGTGGTTTTCCAAGTGATCATGTCAGCAGCAATAACAATGTACTAACAACTGACTGGAGGTGAATAAAATGACAGGTGTAGTTTGACAGCTCTTGACGTACAGTTGGAGGACTATGCAACACATAACAGTTCTCTCAAGGTATGTGGAGTCCACATTCTCAAACCATATTTGACCAGCAGTTGTCCAGGACAGAAGAAGAACCGGAAGATGAAGCAGATAAGGCAACTTTGCTGGACACATTCAAAGGACTAGAAGCAGCCAGAAAGCATATGTACAAACAAAAATATTTCATCTTCAGGAAGCCCCTGGTTAGGTTACAATCGCGTTATTATTAAAGAGATGGGTACTGAACACAATTAAGTACCATCTGTTTTACCAAACCAGCTCTCACATGCAGCGCACATGTATATTATATATAATGAACAGCTACAGTTACCTGTAAGAATATTCTGGAAGGCCGTTTCAACATTTGTGGAATCCAAAGCTGAAGTCTCAATGAAGGAGAGTCCATTTCTCTCAGCAAAAGCTTTGGCTTCATCTGTTGGAACAGCCCGCAGATGCCTTAAATCAGATTTGTTGCCTACCAACATGATAACTATATTCTGGTCTGCATGGTCCCTTAACTCCCTTAACCATCGTTCCACATTCTCATACGTCAGATGTTTTGCAATATCATAAACCAACAACGCTCCTACAGCACCACGATAATACCTGCAACATACCATATACTGTTAATCCTTCTGCCATGCCTGCCTGCTTTACACAGTATAAATAATCCAACAATACACACAAACCCTAGCTTCAGAATTATCTCACCAACCTTAACCACAATGTTTCATGGGTGAATGTTCCAAGAAATTATTATGCCCACGAATTTTCCACAAAAATGATAACCTGATTACATGAAAACTGTAATATGTAAGGCAGCTCCAGTCCATTCTCAGTGACCTCCATCAACCAAACACTTTTCATTGAAACAATAATGAAATCATGTTAAAAAACAATGGTATGTCAATGCAAATGAACATAGTGCACACTTATGTGCAACTATACACAAAAAAACAGAGAAACCTCAACTGCTTTCCTAGTTTTTAGAATGCTTATGCCATAGCTATTTCACAGGTTAACTTGGGTAAAAGTGGTATTATTTCCACAGAGAGTATAAAATGATTTAGTACATTAAAAAATGCAGCATTCAATATGAAACCCTGCCTTACATAGTTTTCCCTCTTCATATTTCTAGTAAACCTTAACATTTCCCTAGGCTTAACGAAACCCCAACTACATAACTGAGGTACAAGTGGTGAACCAAGGAGAAAATACAAATGCTACACATGATCTATATTCACATGTTCATATGAGTCACACGTTACTTTAATTAATAAATTAGGAGTGGTAACATCCTCCATAATTCACTACAGTTTAAAATTCAACAGGGGGTCCAACAATTAGTTTCAAATGCATGTAATGTCATCACAACTGGTCTCAGGCTGATCAAATTTGTTGCAGTCATTGACTTTTTAAGCTGACAACAGTGTGCTGAACATCATCTTTCTGCATGGCAAATGGTGACAGGCAGCCACCGTGTTTTGGGCCTATAAAGGTGTGTTGTTGGTGGACCTCATACAACAGGAAATAACAACCAATGCACATGCATACCATACAATACTGGAATAGTTAAGAGGTGGCATTAAAAGAAAATGCACTGTTTCTTACAAAAGATGTTTTACTTTTGCATGACACTGCTCAGCCACACAATGCCAATACTACTCTGCAACCCCTGCAGTGCTTCCACTGGGAAATCTTGGAATATCTGGCATATAACCCCAATATGGTAGCATGCAACTACCACATCTATCCTGCTCTAAAGGATCACCTTGGCATTCACACATTTCAAAATGAAGACAACTGTGATGTAGTGGTTCCAAATGCAGGACACACACACATCTAGTAGCAGGGAACTGAAAAGCTAGGTTCTGCAATATGACGAATTCCTCAGTTGTGGTGGAAACTATGTTGAAAAGGAAAGCAGCAGTCATGATATTGCAAGTGTATAATTTTTGTTACAACTATAAATAAATGGTTTATAACATGTGACTGATTATTGACACAGAAAAATATCAAAAGTGATCAAATGATTACTAATTTTAATGTTTCCATCCCGAAATGTTCGATACATATACAATAAACAACAATGTTCAGTCAAACACAACAATCATACAGTATGTTATTTATTGGACCTTGGGCGACATGTTTCGATTCCCTTGGAATCATCCAAGGGAATCGAAACATGTCGCCCAAGGTCAATAAATAATATACTATGATTGTTGTGTTTGACTGAATATTGTTGTTTATTGTAGATGATTACTAATTAATTGGTACTGGTGAAACCAATTCATAATGTAACACATAATATCCTTGTGGAAGTGAGTACGACGATTAGCCATCTGCAATGTGATGCTCTACAGCGTGGTATGCACGCACCCTCCATCTGCAGAATCAAGACACATTCCTCTGAAAAACCATGACCTACCAACCTACACTGTAACAACCTGCATAACAGTAATGCTGATGAATCACACTGCTACTGTCACCATGTAGCTGTTTAATCAGTGAGCACATGTTCCACTAACGGAATGTAATGCGTTCAGGTCTCCACAGCCTCTAAAAATTTTATAGCAGAGATAATACGCAATAATTGATTTACCTGCTTAATTACTTTACTGTAGTTGCAGTACACAATTACTGGATTTTCTCTAGGTTGGGTATTTCTTTTTATTTGTTCAAATAAACCTGCTAAGATTATGTCCCAATTACACTTCTTGCACTTTAAATTTTAAGATTTTTGTGTTCTTTTGGAGCATGTTAGAACATGTAAGAGAGATTCTCAAACCACACTGAGACAGAGCATCTTCTGTATACAACAGCTACCAGATCTTCTTCCTTCTGGAAAACTGAAAACCCCAAAATTTTCTGAAGCCTGATTAGGTAGTATGATACAGCTTCTTTGTTTCTGGTTTGCCAGCAAGTCCTAAACTAAATCCAAATTTTGATTGGCTCTGTCAAAAGTGTATGTAGATTGGAACACTTCATTACCAGTTGCTTATATCATGTCATACTGTGGCATATGATCACTGTTAATCTCCCTCCGGCCAAAAGCTGTTAGGTTTCATATTATGGACAGGCTCCTAACTTCTCAAAACATGGGTAAGCCTGACAGCGAAAATTCTGAAAATTTACTTTTTTCTTTTGTTCACACAGAGTCCAAGTCTTCCCCTTCTCCACCCAGTATACTGTGGGGCTGTACTGGGTCCCTGGACGTGCTGAGGTACTAGGAAACAAAATCACCGACAAGCTCGCAAGAGACGGTTCTGTTCAGAAATATGTTGGAACTGAGCCGCCTTAGGGGGTCTCTAGGCAGAGTATAAAAAGAAAGATAAGACACTGGTTGGATAACCAGCATTGGACAAGGTGGCGGGATCTTGGTAGTACTCAGAGACAGGCTCACAGAACTAATTTTGGGCCCTAGTCCGAGTGCAAAGACCAGACTTTTGTCCTTTAATAGGACACAATCCAGGGTCATGATTGGCCTTCTTACTAGACATAATACCCTGAGAAGACATCTTAACTTGATGGTGATAACTAATAGTCCCTTATGTCAGAGGTGTATTGAAGGGGATGAAACCTCAGCCCACATTTTCTGTGGGTGTAAGGGTTTGGCTTCACTCAGTCATGTATATCTGGGTTCCTTTTCTTGGATCCAGAGGATATTAAGAGTTTTAGTCTAGAGGCCATGTGGAACTTTAGTAAAGGAACAGGGCTCACCTGAACTGATATCAGATTATGAAGCACAAAGGGCCCATAATTGAGGCCTAGGTGCATTAGGACTATAAGGGCATGAACCCAAATGCTAATCAAGCAATCAATTAATCTTCCCTTTCTTGTACAAAAACAGGTCCCTAAACCATCTATTAATATCATATAAAATATCAATTACACTGTCTTGCATCTTGGGTTGGCACACCTGGGATTTGAACTCAGACTGCCAGCTACAATACACACTGAAAACATTAAGTATTTTATTTGATTTTTAGTAACTTGTAACAACATACACATTCATATTACCTGTTTTCGCAGAAACCCCAAACTCTGACCAAGTATTACCTCAAAACAGTTGTCTTATATCTTGCGCTATTTGTCAAAGCATTGTATGTGATAAAATTCAAAATGCATAGACTTTCAAATAAGATTACGGACCATACACAAAAGAACCACTTGGTACTTTGCAAAGTGTTTAAAAACAATGTTATTAGTTATACCAAACACAAGTTTCCACATTTCACTACCAAGTACCAAAACTGTTTGAATAAAAGCTTCTAGTTTCACTGCAATCTAAAAACATGGAATGTGAAATACAAGCCACAGGGTTTCCAGTGATTCATCAGTAACGATAACTAGAAAGTACCAAAGAATATACGAGTACGGATATGCAGTACTTAACAACAGGGATATGTTCTGAGAAATGCATCATTAGGGGATTTCTTCAATGTGTGCACATGTACTTACACAAACTTGGATAGTACAGTATAGCCTACTACACATCTAGGCTATATGGTATAGCCTATTGCTCCTAGGCTATAAACATGTAAAACATGTTACTGTATTGAATACTGCAGGCAACTGTAATACAATGGTATTATAATATTATAATCTTACGGGACCACCGTCATATATGCTGTCCGTCGACCAAAATGTCGTTATGTGGCACATACCTGTACTAGGTGTAAGGGGTAAAAATCGTGGGTGCCATGACAAACCTGCACCCAGAATTTATAAAACCTTGCTGTAAATGTTCACTGTCTAGGATATGTTTATTGTAAATGGTGTTTTCAGAGCTTGCTTTCCTTCCACCTGCAGCTGACGCTTTGGCATTATACCAACAAATTTGTCCACACTGTTTATATTTTTAAATAAGCAGTAAAGGTCAGGTATAAAATCGAAATACTCTGAATAATGCACATGCATGCTGGTCACACTAACTGTTCAAGGGAACTGAACTCTAAAATATTCAAAGACTCCGAGTATAATCCTGACCAATGTAAGGATATGAGAGGAGGGGCCGCAGATGCCAACAATAATGGTAATAACAATCAGCATAATGACAATTCACCAAACAACAGAAGTAAAGCCCACTCCCACTCTTGAAACATTAAGTCATCATATATATAGATATACACACACACACACACACACACACACAAACAATAATGTAAAACATGATTAGGATTTTCTGGAACAACCACGAGCACAAAACTTTAAAACCAGGCATTATCACTTACGAACATGGTTCTTTTTTTTTCACATTTGTACTGTGCATCTTGACATTATCAAAGTTTTATTTATTCACCAACTGATGCACTAGTGAGTTGTCTAAAAAACAGTATTAACCTTTTGGCTCCGGAATTATTTTTTTAATTTTAGCACACACTGTATATAAAATGTGAATACAGGAACCAAATATGTTAGAATTATGAAACAAACTGCATTTTGAAGAGGAAAAAACGGAGAGTATATACCATTTTTAAAATATTCAGTATCTATATTTGTTGAACAAATATATAAAATGCAACTTTAGAGGTTAGCGGAGCGGTACGACCACTATAGTTGACATTAGGCGTCAAAAGGTTAAAATTTACATTAAAACAGCTCCGACATGTTGAAGCTGTTTTAATGTAAAGACTTGGGCCTTTAAATTTTAGCACACTCTTACGTAAAATGTGAATATTTTATGAACCAAAAAAAATTATGAAAAGTACAGAATTTTGTGGAGAAAAAAAAAAAGAGATTGTGGAGCACGTATCAAAAAATTCCGTATATCTGTTAACTAGATTTATGTAATGCAGTCACTGAGGGGCAGTGGTGTACACCCTATAAGCACACACACACAGGACAGATGGTGGCTAAACATTGAAGTTTGGTGCCAAACTTACGCTGAGGTAATTGCTCTGTATCGCTCCTGTCCCGCTGTATCCCATATTTGGGCTTTGATGGTCTTTCCATCTACCTGTAACACATGCAATAACCATTAAATTGTATAATTTTAATATACTTTTGCAAGTAATGGAAGGAATAAAACTGAGAATATCCACTCCTTAAACATATACTTATTTAATGCAACGGTCACTCACACCTTACAGACTGCTGAACCTATAGTTATGGGCACCTGCAATATGGCATCCGTGCCCAAACTTGCTTCCAGAATGCATCCAAATTTACTGCATATATGCTTTGGTCATGTGCCAATATGATGAACTTTTGAGTCAGACCTCTCTGATCATCCATAAAGCACCAACAAGACCTAAAAACTGCTGCATCAGGCAGTGCAAAAACATTTCCTTACCTTGCCCGTAACACAGTGACAATGGCATACACCAATATCCCCCAGCCATTTCTATAAAGTGAAAAGCATATGACAAAGTGTCTATTTGTTTTTAATTTTTTTCCATATTTAAAGAAAACAGCAACGAGGAGGCAACACAATGCATACGGTCAGTCATTAGTTTCTCTGGATTGAGGCCCCTATAGTTAGTCCAAGAATACATTTGCATGTGGTATCCACTCACTAGTCTCTGTGAAGCGGACAAATCTAGAGCACTAAATATACATTTAATAAAAGAATGGTAATGATCTAGTATGAATTTCACTAAGGATAACAAGAAAAATTCTAAAGTAAAATACTCATTTAAAAAGTATCTCAGCATGTATGCATTTTCAAATTATTCTACTAATGCCTAAAAGTAAAGCATATAAGCCCAGACAGCCTAAAATCAAATAAAAGCCAAAGAAACAGTATTATTAAATATGATTATACTGCTGATGATGGTCACTGGTTAGACAACACTCACCAGTTCAGCAAAAATCAAACACAGAACTATAAACAAAAAATCAGGTACATATTTTCAACAGGACGACAAATTTCATTAGTTAAATTGAAATGGTTTAAAACAGGCCTATTAACAGCAAATAATATCCAACTTATTTAACACACAATGAAGGATCAGACTAGTTCCTTAGGTGCCAATAACATAGGTACTCTTAATCCCCAACACTGTGAAGCTGTTCCAAATATGAACGCATCCATCACATTACCTAATGCAAACCATTTGTCTTAACCAAGAATATGGAAATCTTATTAACCCCTGTACTAATTTTAAACTTGCTAGCAGACCAGTGGCAACGAAACATTTCTGGCTCTGAATCAGAATGAATACAGTTTGAGAAATTTATTGTATAAGGATGTATATTCTTGAAAACAATTTCTAGCACTCTCTGTAGAAAAAACACTAATTAGCACCTAATATCTGTGACATGAAAAATAACATAGACCTACACCATCAGTTCGCAGTATATATATATATAAAGCACATTACTTAGGCTTGCACTGTTGGTGTTGTACTAATGAACAGCAAGTGGCAAAGCATATTTCTGTTCCAACCCAGCTGTTCACAAAGCTAACCATCCAAATACTGCTCTTTCTTTCTCCAGGGCAATCTCATAAGTGAACAAACAAAATGTAATCGAAATGTAGACCCCCTTACAAAAAGACCTCCCATGTACAGACTTTGGAAATAACGGGCAAAATCTGTTGGTTCCAAAATTTTGGTCTGCAATGAGGATATGAGATTTGTGGTCTTGATTATCAATTAGCAGGCACCAGCTAGGTAGGTTCAGAAGTTATTCATGTGTCATCAATGCCACATTCATACATGTCATTACACCACACCCACTACCACCTGTGTAAGTGGCACTTGTACACTTACATACATACTTATTTTACTTTCACCCTCTTATTGAGTAACACTTATGGTTGCTAGATGCCGTTACCATCTGATGTTATATTTTTGAGTTGATTCATAGTATTAGCACCAAATGGGCAATTTTTGGGTTGTGCCACTATTTCATTCAGTGAGTGGCATGTACTCTAGTACAGATCAGTAACTAGGATTCCCTACAGCAACATTACAGGAATACACATCATAACAGGTATGCTTATGTACCAGGTAGCAAGAGTCTTGAACACATATAACACCCGCATGTTTTAACTGTACAACACCCATCTCTCACCTGTATACTTCTTGTAGCAAATTCAACTCCTATTGTTGACTTGGACTCCAAATTGAACTCATTACGAGTGAAACGTGATAATAAATTACTTTTGCCCACTCCTGAGTCTCCAATGAGTACAACTGCAAAAATAAAATACAACTGACATCATTACAACAGGTAATGTAAAACTTCACAATGACAGGCATTTCACCTGACCACGAAAAATTTAGCAGTGAAAGCTACATAACAGTATTAATACAACAGAAAAGCTACACAGTTCTCAAAACTAAAAAAGTTAATGGCCACAGCCTAAAATGTCAAACTTTGTTCTATGAATCATGCAACTACCTAGCCTACTAAAAACATCCCACGTACAGAAATATCATACAAAACATTTTAACGGTATAAACTAAATATCCTGGCCTACCAACAACTACATAATATTACCTTTGAATAAATAGTCATATTCATCGTCTCGAGTACCCATCTTCTGCTATTTAAGCCCTATCCCCAATACGGGAAAAAATCGATAGCTTTGTTTTATAGTTGCGTCGCACACAATTACCACACACGTTGCAGTATAATATAAGGCGTTCAAAAACAAATCACAAAATCTTGCAAGCAATATAATGTCGGATGTTTCAGATAAATCAAAATACTCTTATTGCTCAAAACTCTGCAATCAAATCTATGCAATTACAATATGGCTGCTTTGCTCCTACGCCCCTTCCACTGCGCATACTCATAACGTCATTATTCCGGTGACGTTTGTTCGACTGATTTCTCCAGTAGCACCAACAGTCGCTTGTCGATTTCCCTGTACATGCAATATGAATTTGGACAACCGTCCGTGATAGTAATATGTTTCACCAATAACGTTTCTATTTTATTCGTACAACCGGCAGGTCTGTAGCGAATTTGAAGAAATATTAGTGTATAGTAGGTATGTGTTATGCGTCTTGTTTTATTGCACGTGTTAAAAGAGCTGTGAAGTTATATTTCGTGTCCGAGTTATATAATAGGGCTGTCAGTATCTCGCACGCAACAGCGTCGAATATGACAATTACAAGTGAATAATAGTTGTAAGGGCGTGGAAGGAAGTAGGTGTGACCTCTTATGCTGGCATTTCCCTGGCGGTAGTTAAAAAAGAAAAAATGGAAACCATAGTTACGATACTCGAAGTCTCAATGTGGACGCGAAACGATAGTTTCACAAATACAAGTCGTTAGCATCACATGTTGAGCCAGCTACGTCGGATGTGCATGCTGTTGTACTTCATTTACATTACACGTCAGATTTAAATGTTCTGTGACGTATGTAGATTTAGTACACGACATTGTTGCCCTTCTCATGAGATACATGTTGCCTTTGTATTCTAAGAATTACTGCCGCTTTTTGTTTTCATGTGCATAATCACGTTGATACACTTCGTGTGTGTGCACTACTACTACGTCCGTTTTGCATAAATTAATGCAGGGCCTTTTGTCTCCATTCGTACATGTCATGGAATGGTGCGTAGGGAAAGGAACATAATGTTACACATCTCTATGAGCCCTTATTATTGTTATATATAGGCTGCTTGTTCAAGCAACTGAAATTATATAGCCAGTTCCAAGTCACAAACCACACACATAACCTGGGCAAAAAGACATAACTTGTATTTCGGGGATAACCAGATTAATTGATTCTGAGTTCCTTTGTGGCTTTCTTCAGAAGGGTTTGTCACAAGAAATGGCACTTGCAGCAACACGTGATAGACGAAGCAATGCTGGAAACCGCATGTCCAAAATTCTTGATGAAGAAGAAGAAGATGATTTCTATAAAACAACCTATGGTGGCTTCACAGAAATAGATGATGATGATGATTATCAGTAAGTCTACCTTGTCAGATCTGTAGTACTGGCATCACAACACATAACTCTTTAGAAGATGAAGCTGCTATGATTTTTTTCTTTTCACAATTTTGATAGTATTGGAGGTAATTTCTACTCCGTAACATGTGATATACGTATCATTTTCTTCTTGCTGTATGGATTTTGTAACAACTCAATTTATCACTTTTACACAAGTATTGTGTGACATGTGACACATTTCAGGTGTTTGCATAAAAACACCTCAATAAAAATTAATTTGTGATGTACTGTTAAATTTGTAAAATGGAAGTCATTAGCAGAGGCATTGGTATATCTTGAAGCTTTAGAGGGGTGGTTGCCTGTGACCAGGTCCCAAGTGTTGCCTCAGTTTAACTATTAATATCATGAACTTCATCACCTATCACATTCTTTTTTTGTGTCCCTGTACAAGCCATAAGGGCATATGGGGGAAGAAGTGGTATAGCAGTACTCATTCTTAACCTCCATGCTGAATGTAGTCAAGTGGTCAACTTTACACCCCAGCCACTTGATCCTCAGTGCACATGTATTATGTCTCAGAACCAGTCTGATGATTGGGAGAAGAGAAAAATCTCCCGACCTTTCATAATTCAAAGCCTGGGTCATCTGGTCTGTAGCCTAGTCACTATACTGAGTAGGCTCTCCCATCTTCACATAATCTCATTCATAAAGGCATTATAAAGTAAAATGAAAAGATGTTGGAGGGGAGGGGGGGGGGGGAATTTCCTACTCATATTTATAATCTGTAACTATTATACATTGGTATGTATAATGTGTAAATGATTATCTCCATACCAAGTTTCGTATGTGCAGGTCCAATGCTTCATTTTTTGTCACTAAACAATGCCAAAGAATGTTTCGGATGGCATGTTACATATTGTTAAAAGGAACATCAGTTCAGCACTCTAAATCAACACATCCATGTTATCACTAACTGAGATAAATTAAATATGATTCATGAATGTCTACATATCTTTGAATTATGCACTATCTATGTAACCATAACTTGTAATATGGCAATATGATACTCATTGTAATTAAAAGGTGTGATGACTTCAAATCCAATTGAATAACATGTTCACAAATTTTCATTAAATTCAGTAACCTGATTCAAAAGTTGAAAGTGGGGACATGCAGATTGCTGTATTCTCATGGCAGCTATGTTATTTCCTTATAAGGGACAAAGTAGGGCCAATAAAGACAAAAAAATTGGGGGGGGGGAACCTGTTGTGGTAGAGAAAGTCATGTTGAAGGTTGTCAAAAACATTTTACTGAACTGATGCTTAAGCAGTGTCCAGCTGTACACTAGTGGTCACTAGGTATTACTGCCCAAGCACACATAATGACTGGTCTGACACGTGGAGATTTTCTTTTGCTTAACTGATGTATTAGAAATATCTGTAAAATGAAAAATGGCTGTCAATAATTAGTAACTGGGAGGTCAGCATAGCTTTGTTTTTAATGTATTATACGTCACACTACCAATGATACACAGTTTTTACAAATAGAATGTATAACCATCACAGAAAATTGTTTTCAGTGTGGGAATTATTTTAATGAATTCATCTACTGGAGAAATTTATATATAAACTTCCTGGAAAATCAGGAATTACACTGATCGCAACTTGTGAAAGACTATCATACATGTTGGATTTGCAGATTACTTGTTCATTCAGTGCCCAGTAATACCAATTTTTGTACCTACAACCATTAAATAAACAGTGTTTTTAAATAGGTCTGAAGAAGAAGGAGAGGATGAAGTGGATTCCGACTTCAGTATTGAAGAAAATGATGAACCAGTATCCGACCAAGATGATGATGAGCCAAAGAAGAAGCGCAGGATCATTACAAAGGCATATAAAGTATACTGAAAGACTAACAATATGTACACATCTCTGTCTAGATTTACTTAAATTTTCACATTATGTCTGTCACAGCTGTAACATAAACATAGCTTGTAGACTTCAGTTCACTTGAATCCCGGGTGTTGAATAACATGCAATAAATGCATGGCAGGACACTGCTGGATCATTTATGATGTGGAAACTAAGTAGGTGCACCATACAGTAAGGTTTCTATTAATGAAAACTTTAAATAGGTTCCGATGAAATGTAATATAGGAAGTGGGTATATGAAATATTTCACGTTCACAGACATGCTGTCCGCACATTCCATGAAGAAAAAGACTGCTTGTTGTAATACGCAGTTTTAAAATAACATCTCAGCAATGGTACACAAGAATTTTAATCACTGTACGTGTAAGAAATGGCTTATTAGGTGGCTCCCACATTCTTTACATTAGTACTTGATGGAGACAGTTGGTCAACCTCACACCCTTGTTATATGAAACCCTGGGAAAGAGCTCACAGTATCCAGTGAAGAGGAGAAAGGGTGGGTCCCCATTTTGGTGAAAAGATTAATCTGTTGCCCCTGCCAGGACTTAAACCCCCGAATGTCCGACCCATAGCTTAGTTATTACATTGCTAATGCTATTCCAATTCATTAGAATTAACTATAAAATACTGCAACAAAATGCATACACCCCAACTCAAAGCAAACTGAAATAACAATGATTCATGCAGTGCCTCCCACCATGCAAAACAATCTGTGAAGTGACCAACAATATGGGCCAGATAAATTAAGCATCCTGGAGGTCACTGCTTTGTATAAAATAATGTGCAATTCAAAGTATGTGGTGGTTCCCACATAGTACAGGTACTAAATTTGTAGCAGGTTGTAAATATAACATGAGATTCACAAATTGTTGACTCTCTGCATTCTACAGAACTTTTTTATGCAACGTACATGGCACTGACTACTTGCTGCCATAATTTTCAGTGTTATGTTGTGTAAAATAATATGGATGAAGGCTTCTGCTGTTTGTGCCAACGGTATGTAAGCATGTAAGTAATGTGTGAACCAATTCTGACATCACATACAATATTTGTACATGTAAACTAATATTTAAAAACGTAAAGCATCCTACATTTGCAGGAGCTTCTTGTGCTTTAGTCCATCATACATCATTTTACAAACTGATGCTTTACTGTTCTGCAGTGGCTAATGTTCTGAGCATTTCAATACCCAGTTCTTATGTAAGCAATAATTAGAGCTTTCAAAAATGTAATTATGTGAAAAATAAGGCCTGACTTAATGGGCACTCAGAAAACTGATGGTGAAGTACAGTATTAAAAGTCTACTGTATTCTTTGTGTAATTGTCACTGTAGTATTTTTGACGTGACAGTGAAGAGGGCAGTCCAAAACTGAACTGGTATCCCACAGAGGGCATCAGTTGGCAACTTACAACTTTGTTACAACTCTGACAGTAAATAACTGACAATCACATTGGTGGATTCATTCCATGTGTGTTTGAAACACCCCCATGCAGGCTGCTAGGATTGGTGACTGTTCTCACTGAACACAACAAAAAATTTACTGAAATATAAACACCATAAATAAAATACAAGAGTCATATTATACACTGGTAAGGAGGCTAGGCTACATGAAGTGCAGAGAAAATTGTGTACATATAAGTTGGTGCCTTATCACCAGAACACTGGACAGAGTACTTTAACCCTTAACCCGCTAACGTGGAGAATAAGGTGAGCTCCTATAATGCCAGCAGATGGGATTTAACTCAGCGTTTAAAGGGTTAAAAATGTAACCCTCTAATGCCCAATGGTAAGTATATTGTACCACCTGCTTTAATATTAAACTCTTGGATTTTAGCCACACTGTACAGGGTGTTTCAAAAAGAGCTTTACAACTTTGAAAGCGTATAGAAATTTATACAGAGGACATACACAACGTTTTGAACTGTCAAAATGTAGCAAAACACACCGAGTTTTACCTCGGAT